>OLPA01002689.1_pt1 | contig 12907 bp, 13 predicted proteins | sample 1672811 | NCBI WGS metagenome assembly OLPA01 (sample SAMEA3136726, study PRJEB25190) | human gut metagenome | biome: human gut; feature: human-associated habitat; material: faeces | place: Austria | collected 2013
ATAGGTATTCATCTTATTCTCACCATAAAACTTCAGTTGGCGAAGACGTGCCTGATGGCTCCAGGGAGTTCCGTAGAAGCCCTCCACTACACCGCGATAACGGACAGAAGGATAATCTTTGATTTCCACTTCCGGCAATTTTCCTTCTTTCAGCAATTGGGCGAATGTCTGAATAGCATAATAAGTACCCCGTTCATCATTGCCGGCCAATATGATTTCTTTATCATTGACAGCCAGATAATAACCTTCTTCATGTTTGGGAATCAGCTTGTTATACTTACGTACACTTTTGTCTCCCTTCTCACCAATATAAATACGGATTCCTTCCTTGGTACTTTGCTTGCCGGTAAGGATACCTTGCAACGCTTTCACCGCATGCGGGTTTGCTTCTTTTTCACCTTCTATCCGGTAGATAGCAGGAAGACTGAGTGTTTTACCTTGTTCATTGAGTTGCTGTGGGGGCGGCTGTAAACTTACATTTTGTGCAATTGAAGTGAGTCCACACAACAAACAGGCTCCCATTAAATAAATCTTTCTATTTTTCATAAGTAATTAAAAGGGGGGTTAGTATATTATTATACAAAGAAATACAAATCAATCTAGTTATACAAATTTCCGGGAGACAGATAACATAGATTTTAGAATAAAAAAGAACAATTACATATTGAAAAGTTCTTAAAAAGGAACTATTAACAACTCATCGGCCAATAAAATGAGAACCGGATTGCATACTACATTTAACTTTGAACTTAAAGATTCATAATTGGTAGTGGTATATTCCATTATTTGTCTTACATTTATGACGTTTTATACTTTACTAACTTTATATATAATACAGCATGGAATATATCAATCGTTTCTACTGGCTAATAGCTTTATGTCTTATTATTTCCACCGGAGCCAATGCTTCCGTAAATCCCAAACCTTTTGTTATCCCCGAACTGAAAGAATGGAAAGGCAGTGACGGAGCTTTTGTTCCCACCGAGGCTACAAAAATCGTGTATGCCGCCAACAATCCGGAGCTTGAACGCATCGCACGAATCTTTGCCCAAGACTATCAAACAATGTTCGGACGTTCGCTCGAAGTAGTGCAAGGGAAAGGAGCTGCCGGCGAACCGTGGCGGATTTGCCTATCTGTATGGCTTCATCTGTCATTTTGCGTTAGACCACAGCTGTCATGGATATATTGAGGAAAAGATCCAAAAGAGCGGAGTGACGATTCATTACCTTTCAGCTTCAGCGGAGTGGCAGTTTTTACGGGAGAGGGAAAACTTCGGCTTTTCCGATGTTAGGAAGAAAACCTCTATAGAATTTGAATCAATAATATGGTAAAATGCATCCAAAACAAAGACAGGAGAGCAGCTATGACAGAAAAAGAAAAAATGTTAGCAGGCATGGTCTATGAAGCCGTTTTGGATGAAGATTTAAAAGAAGACCGGTTAAAGTGCAAGGATCTGTGCTTTGCAGCAAACCAGCTTCCACCATCTAAGATCAAAGAGCAGAGTGAGATATTTGCATCACTTTTTGCAAAAGCGGGAGAGGACTTTTATATTACCACGCCGTTCTGGTGCGATTATGGATATAATATTGAAATTGGAAAAAATTTCTACAGCAATCACAACTGTGTCATTTTAGACTGTGCAAAAGTAACATTCGGTGACAATGTATTTGTAGGACCAAATTGCTGCTTTGCAACGGCAGAGCATCCGTTGGATGAAACAGAGCGTAACCGCGGACTGGAGACAGCCAGACCGATTCAGGTGGGCAACAGTGTGTGGTTTGGTGCAGGTGTTACGGTCCTGCCGGGCGTTACGATCGGAGATAATGTAGTGATCGGTGCGGGAAGTATCGTGACGAAAGATATTCCATCGAATGTGGTCGCAGTGGGAAATCCGGCGCGTGTCATCCGGAGTCTGGAAAACAGTGGTCTGTATCGGATCGTACCATTAAAAGAAGTATATGCAAAAGACATCTGTGGTTGGAAATATGAAGGAGAATATTCCCTGTACAGTTATTCTTCCTGGGAAATGGCGATCAGAAATCACTGGGAGATCGCGGATGCGAAAGTACGCGGGCAGGAGTACCGCGGAGTGCTAAATAAAGCAGGAGAACTGACAGGCTATTTTAAGATGCATCAGGATGAAAACGGCGAGGTTGAGATAGGACTTGGAATGCGGCCGGAAGAGTGCGGTCAGGGCAAAGGGGCAGACTTTGTAAAAACCATTACGGATTATGTAAAAAAACAGTATCCGGAAAGCCTTGTCTATCTGGAAGTTCGCCTATTTAATCAAAGAGCCGTGAAGTGTTATGAAAAAGCAGGCTATCAGGTGGTCTGTGAACATGACAGCATCAAACCATGGGGAACTTTCTGGTATAAAAGAATGGAGTTAAAAAAGGAGGATTAAAGTTCCTTTAAAATGCTTCGGATGATATCCTGTCTGGTTACAATGCCGATGAAAAAGTTACGGTCATCCACGACGGGGATAAAGTTCTGGTTCATGGAGCGTTCTAATAACTCATCCATGGAAACATCGATTTTAACGGCAGGGTTAAAGTCCTTGCGCAGAATGTCGCTGACCTGATAATTTTCCTGTACCCGTAAGTCGTTGTTGCGGTATTCTAAGATATGCCAGAGAAAATCGCCTTCACTGACACTTCCGACATAGCTGCCATCCTTAGAAAGCACCGGAATGGCAGAATAACCGTGGGCATGCATTTTTTCAATACCCTGACGGAGTGTGTTGGTGTCATAGACAAAAGCGACTTCGGATTTATTTTTTAATAACATTAATACGTTCATTGATTGTTCCCCCATAAAATACATATTGACGTTCCTAGTGTATGGCATTTTCTGACATTTTTCAACTGCCTTGCAGCAGTTATAAGAAACTTTTAAGGAAGTTTAGAGTTGGTTTAGAATTACGAAAAGAATTGACAAGGAGTTCAGAATCCATTAGAATAGGAAAACGGATATGTTAAGCGGGCATGGCGGAATTGGCAGACGCGCTAGATTTAGGTTCTAGTGGGAGACCGTGCAGGTTCAAGTCCTGTTGCCCGTATTCAATGATGACAAAAGAGGGTTTCCTGAAGTATTTCAGGAAGCCCTCTTTGTGTATAAAAAACCAAAAATCATGCATGAATATGAATTTCATGGAATATGCCCAAATTTATTGACAAACTGGCGGTCAAAATGATAAAATACAACAAAACTATGAGTTAAAAAATAGATTATATTTTGGGGTGCGATGAAGCGGGAAAGGTCTCGCCCTTTTTTTATTTCGGGGTAATACTTTGCCATAGTAAAATGGAAAAGTACACACCTGTCAGGAAATAGGATTCTGCCGCACAAAAATGAGAGGAAATGCTCAGATAAAATATGATCTGGAAACAAGGAGTGAAATCAATGAAAGAATATATTGTCAAACGAGTGTTTCTTGCCGTCGTGACGATATTCGTAATCAGTGCGATTACGTTTTTTGCGATGAACCTGATACCGGGTGGACCGTTCAATACGGAAAAAGCATTAAGCCCGGCAGTTCAAAAAACTTTAGAGGAACGTTACAATCTGGATAAACCGGTGTATGTTCAGTTTGGTCTGTATCTGAAAAATCTGGTACATGGCGACTGGGGCGTAAGCTTAAAGAGCGGACGTGACATCTGGACAGATATGTGGGCAAAGTTCCAGATATCAGCAAAATTAGGAGGTATGGCAGCGATTGTCGCAATCATCGTGGGAATTGTGTTAGGAAGTGTTGCGGCACTGAACCGAAATAAATGGCCCGACCGTGTCATTATTTTCTTTACGACACTGGCAACGGCAATGCCGTCTTTCGTATTGGCAACCCTGCTGCTGTTAGTATTCTGTTTACAGTTGGAATGGGTTCCGGTCTGGTCATCGAGTGATCCGAATTATGTACTGCCTGTCATTGCTTTGAGCCTTTATCCAATGGCATATATCACAAGACTGACAAAAACAAGTATGTTAGATGCATTGAATCAGGATTATGTGCGTACAGCAAGAGCGAAAGGTGTAAGTACAAGAAGAGTGATCTTCAAACATGCACTTCGTAATGCATTGATCCCGGTCGTTACATATGTAGGACCAATGGTAGCCTATATTCTGGTAGGTTCCATGGTAGTAGAGAATATCTTTACCATCGGTGGTCTTGGAACAGCGTTTGTAACAAGTATTACAAACCGTGACTATACGATGATCATGGCAACGACAATTTTCTTAGCGGTTCTCATGGTAATTGCAAACCTGCTTACGGATATTGCTTATAAGATTATCGACCCGCGTATCACATTTGAATAAGAGAGGATAGAGATTTATGCAGAACGAAAATGGAAGTCCGAAAAAGAGTCTGTTGTCCGCTCAGGTCGATTTATCAAAATTTGACAGTTCCTATTTCAGAGCGGCTACGGAAGAGGAAAAAAAGCAACAGGATGTTATGAGTGAATCCACAACATTCTTTAAAGATGGTATCAGACGTTTAAAAAAGAACCCGTTGGCAATGGGAAGTCTGGTAGTGCTGATCTTAATATTGTTAATTATTATCATAGCACCACACATTGTGCCTTACAGCTATGATCAGATTATAACGGTAAACGGTGTCCGTGATAAGAGTGCGAAGAATCTTGGTATGATGGAATACTCCCCAAGAGAACTCCAGTATATGGAAGAAACCGGTGAAAAATTATTCCCGCATATCTTTGGTACAGACAGTCTGTGCCGTGATTACTTTATCCGTGTTATTTACGGAACAAGAGTCAGCCTTGCAGTAGGTCTGGTAGCATCGATCATGGTATTGATCATCGGACTGCTATATGGTGCGATCGCAGGATACTGTGGTGGAAAAGTCGATATGGTAATGATGCGTATCGTCGATGTCATCTATTCCCTGCCGGATATGTTGATGATCATCTTACTTTCCGTTGTATTGAACGTAACGCTGGCACCGGCAATTGAAGGTACGGCACTTTCAAAACTGGGAACGAATATGATCTCCATATTTATCGTATTCGGACTGCTCTACTGGGTAGGTATGGCACGTCTTGTCAGAGGACAGGTGCTTTCCATAAAAAGCAGTGAGTATGTATTAGCAGCAAGATGTATCGGAACAAAAGGAAGTAAAATCTTAAGCAGACATATCATTCCGAACTGTCTGTCTGTTATCATTATTACAACGGCACTTCAGATCCCATCTGCAATCTTTACAGAGAGTTATCTGAGTTTCTTAGGACTGGGTGTTGCAGCTCCGCTGACATCGTTAGGAAGTCTTGCAAATACAGCCAGAGCAGGAATGCAGTCCTATCCGTCCAAACTGGTTATCCCGGCAGTGACAATCTGTCTGATCGTACTGGCATTTAACCTTTTAGGTGATGGATTAAGAGATGCGTTTGATTCAAAATTAAAGTAAGGAGATGCAGAGATGAGCGAAGAAGTAAAGAATACAGATTATGTGCTGGAAGTCGAAAATCTCCATACATGTTTCCATACAGAGTCAGGAGATGTCAATGCCGTAAACGGATTGTCCATGACCTTAGAAGCAGGAAAGACGTTAGGAATCGTTGGAGAGTCCGGTTCAGGAAAATCCGTAACCGCATATTCTATCATGCAGATTTTAGCAGAGACAGGAGAGATTACGGAAGGTTCCGTGAAATATAAGGGTGAGGATATTACAAAGTGGAGTGAAAGAGAACTGCATAATTTCCGCGGTTCTAAGTGTTCTATTATTTTCCAGGACCCGATGACCAGTCTGAACCCTGTATTTACTGTAGGAAATCAGTTGTGTGAGGCAATTCTGCTTCATACGGATAAAAATAAAAAAGAAGCAAAAGAAAGAGCGATCGAAATGCTCACACTCGTAGGAGTGAATGAGCCGGAAAGCCGTATGAAACAATATCCGCATGAGTTATCCGGTGGTATGCGTCAGCGTGTGATGATCGCAATGGCATTAGCCTGTGAGCCGGATATTCTGATCGCAGATGAACCGACCACAGCACTTGACGTAACCATTCAGGCACAGATATTAGAACTGATGCAGGATTTACAGAAAAAACTTGGAATGGCGATCATCATGGTAACACATGACCTCGGTGTCATCGCAAGTATGTGTGATGAGATCATCGTTATGTATGGTGGTCGTGTCTGTGAACGTGGAACGGCAGATGATATTTTCTATCGTCCATGTCATGAGTACACCAAGGGACTGTTACGTTCCATTCCGAGAAAAGACAACATGAATGAACGATTGGTTCCGATTGGCGGTACGCCGATCAACCTTTTAAATATGCCGAAAGGCTGTGCATTCTGCCCGCGTTGTGAGGCAGCAATGAAGATCTGTTTAGATGAAGTACCACAGGAGATTCGCATGAGTGACACACATTTGGCGAGCTGCTGGATGAATGTAAAGAAAATGTATGAAGCACAGGAGGAAAATAAGAATGAGTGAGGAAAAGAATCTGCTGGAAGTCAGCCACTTAAAACAGTATTTTCCGGTGCGTAAAGGATTTCACACCATTCCGTTAAAGGCAGTGGATGATATTTCATTTGCCATCAAGCCGGGAGAGACTCTTGGATTAGTCGGTGAGTCAGGATGTGGAAAAACCACAGTAGGACGTACACTGCTCCGTCTGTATCAGCCGACAGCAGGACGTATCGTTTTTGATGGAGATGTTCTGTTCGACAGCGGAGAGCAGTACGATGAAGAAGGAAAGATCATTGTTGATGCAAATGGAAATCCGGTAAAAAAGAAGAGCATTGATGTAGATATGCTTCCATACCGAAAGAAAATGCAGATGGTATTTCAGGACCCATATTCTTCCCTGAATCCGCGAATGACCGTAGAGGACATTATCGGAGAACCGCTGGATGTACATAAACTGTATAGCAGCCGTGCAGAGCGAAGAGACAGAATTTTGGAATTGATGGGATATGTAGGATTGAATGCAGAACATGCAACACGTTATGCACATGAGTTTTCCGGTGGACAGAGGCAGCGTATCGGAATCGCAAGAGCATTAGCAGTAAGACCGAAATTTATCGTCTGTGATGAGCCGGTATCAGCATTGGATGTATCCATTCAGGCACAGGTTGTCAACATGTTTGAAGATTTACAGAAAAAATTTGGCATGGCATACCTGTTTATTGCACATGACTTGTTGATTGTTCAGCATATTTCTGATAGAATTGCAGTAATGTATCTTGGAAAAATGATGGAGATCGCTCCTTCCGATGAGCTGAATAACCATCCGCTCCATCCGTATACACTGAGCCTGCTTTCCGCAGTTCCGATTCCGGATCCGGAAACTGCAAGAAAAAGCCATCGTATCGTATTAGAGGGTGACGTTCCAAGTCCGTTGAATATGCCAAGCGGATGTCCGTTCCGTACCAGATGTGCGTATGCAACAGAGCAGTGTGCAAAGGAGATGCCACCGTTAACAGACCGAGGCGGAGAGCATTTTGTGGCATGCTGGAATAAATAATCTGAGCAGGGTTTCTATCTCCACAGTGGAGTGAAACATAAAAAGAAAACAGGAGGGAAAAATTAGAAATGAAGAAAAGACTTATTTCTACCTTATTGGTGGCAGCCATGGCAGTCAGCCTCGTAGCATGTGGCGGCGGCGACAAAAAGGATGCAGCCAAGAAATCTGATTCAGAGTCTAAAAAGAGCACAAACACAGATGTGTTAAACATCAACTTAGCTTCTGAACCAGCGTACCTTGACCCGGCATTAAACAGTTCTGTAGATGGCGGATGTTTAGCAGTGAACTCTTTCGTAGGTCTTTATACCTATGACAAAGACGGAAAATTAGTACCGGCATTATCTGACGGTGAGCCGGAGATTTCCGAAGACAAGACAACTTATACATTTAAGCTGATCAAGTCTAAATGGAGTGACGGAAGCGAGCTGACAGCAAAAGATTTCGCATATAGCTGGAATCGTGCAGCAGCAGAAGCAACAGCATCAGATTATTCTTATCTGTTCGATGTAATTGACAAAAATGATGATGGTACATTAAAGGTTACAGCTGATGACGATTATACATTAACCGTACAGCTTGCAAGTCCATGTGCATACTTCTTGGATTTATGTGCATTCCCTACATTCATGCCGGTACCACAGGCATCTGTAGAGGCTGCTGACAAAGATGGTTCTAATCCTGGAGCTTGGGCTCAGGAAGCAGGATTTGTCTGCAACGGTGCATACACCTTAGACAAATGGAGCCACAACGAGAGCATGGTATATGTTAAAAATGATAACTACTACGATGCAAAGAATGTAACCATGAAAGAGCTTCACTTCATGTTAAGTGATGATATGACAGCAGTATATGCTGCATACAACAGCGGTGACTTAGATTTCATCGATGAAGTTCCTACTGATGAGATCGCAAAAGCAAAAGAGAGCGATGAGTTCCATGTAATCGATACTCTTGGAACATACTATGTAGCATTCAACGTAAACAGCGAAATGTTCAAAGACAAGACTCCGGAGCAGGCAGCTAAGATGCGTGAAGCAATGAGCCTTATGATCGATCGTAAATACATCGTTGAGACTGTAGCTCAGACAGATCAGAAACTGGCTAACTCTTTCATCCCGGCACTTGTATCTGACGGAAACGGCGGAAAATTCAAGAAAGACGGATATTTCGATGCAGAGAAGACAGGCGCAGACAACGCAAAAGAAGCGATCAAGCTTTTAGAGGACTGCGGATATACATTTAAAGACAATGGAGACGGATCTTACAAGATTTCTCCTGCACTTACAGTAAACTACATCCTGAATACAATGGACAGCCATCAGAAGATCGCTGAGGCAATCCAGCAGGATTTAGCAGTAATCGGTATCGACACGAAGATTTCTTCTGAGGACTGGAACGTATTCTTAGAGGATCGTAAACAGGGTAAATATGACGTTGCCCGTGAAGGTTGGTTATTAGACTATGATGATCCGATCAACATGCTTGAGATCTTTACAACAGATTCCGGAAACAATGACCCACAGTTTGGTAAAGATGTAAAATCCTGGGCTCCACAGAACTGGGATAAATATGATGAGCTGATCAAACAGATCCGTGTAGAGACAGATTCTGATAAACGTATTGATCTGATGCATCAGGCAGAGGATATGTTAATGGATACATGGGCAGTTGTACCACTTTATGAATACAACGATATGTACATGGAAAAATCTAACGTATCCGGCGATTATGCAAACCTCTTTGGTATGAAGTACTTCCTGTACACAACAAAGAAATAATAGTAGTCGTGTGACGATAAGGAAAAGGACTTTGGGAGAATTCCCGAAGTCCTTTTTGTATGGGATAGGGTGTTGGAAGAATAGCTGAATCATTGTGGGAAATTGCCCAAATGAATATTTCAGGTTTCCTTGTGCAGGACATTCCGATGAACCTCTGAATGCAGAAATCGTGTTCGCCAGTGGGCTTCACGATTTCTTGAGTTTCATCTCCATTGCACAAAAGGAAATCTTCCATATTCATTTGGGCAATTCATTTACAGTGTGAATGGGGATTAAAATTAGTCAAATATAAAACGGATATAAACATTGGTTATGGGTACCATACCAGGGAGTTATGGACTGTGAAAAAATGCGGAAAATTGCACGAATTTCCTTGAATTTTCGTGAAAAAGTGTATTGACAGAATCGTTTAGATGGCATAAGATTTTTGTTAAGAAATGTCAAGAGAACAAGGAGGAATTTATTATGAAAAAGGCAGTAAGTATCTTTTTGGTACTCGCTATGGCAGTTGGATGTTTTGCCGGATGCGGTTCTAAAGAAGCGAAGAAAGATGCAGACAAATTCTATATCGGAGGTATCGGACCTACTACCGGTGATGCAGCAATTTACGGAACAGCAGTTATGAACGGAGCACAGATCGCTGTTGATGAGATCAATGAAGCAGGCGGCATCAATGGAAAGAAGATTGAGTTCAACTTCCAGGATGACCAGAGTGATGCAGAGAAATCCGTTAATGCATACAATACCTTAAAAGACTGGGGTATGCAGGTACTTATGGGAACTGTTACAACAACACCATGTGTTGCAGTAGCAGATAAGACAGCACAGGATAACATGTTTGAGGTTACACCATCCGCATCTTCTACAGATGTTATTGCCGGTGACAATGTATTCCAGGTATGTTTTACAGACCCGAACCAGGGAACAAAATCTGCACAGTATATCGGTGAGAACAAACTGGCAAAGAAAGTTGCAGTCATCTACAACAGTTCTGATGTATATTCATCAGGTATTGAAGCAAAATTCATTGAAGAAGCAAAGAATCAGGGACTTGAGGTAGTAGCAGAAGAAGCATTTACAGCAGATTCTAAGACAGACTTCTCCACACAGTTAAAGAAAGCTCAGGACGGAGGAGCAGAATTAGTATTCCTTCCGATCTACTACACAGAAGCATCTATCATTTTAACGCAGGCAGATCAGATGGGTTATCAGCCGAAATTCTTCGGATGTGATGGTTTAGACGGACTGTTAGCAGTTAAGAACTTTGATACAAAACTTGCTGAAGGCGTAATGCTCTTAACACCATTCGCAGCAGATGCAACAGATGATTTAACAAAGAAATTCGTAAAAGAATACAAAGACAAATATGACGAAGTACCAAACCAGTTCGCAGCAGACGCTTACGATGCAATCTATGCGATCAAAGCAGCTATGGAAGAAGCAAAAGTAACACCTGATATGAACGTAACCGATATGGGAGATGCATTAAAGAGTGCAATGACAAAAGTTACCATCGATGGTTTAACAGGTGATGAGATGTCATGGTCTGAGAGCGGTGAAGTAAACAAAGATCCAAAAGCAGTTGTAATTGAGAACGGTGAATATGTAGGAATGTAAATTCCGGATTTCAAAAAAGACCAATGGTGGGGGATGCCGTAAGGCACCCCCTTTGTTGTTTTTATGAAAAGACTGTGCTATAATAAGACGTTACCACATAAAAGTAATGATACAAGATAGAACCGTCTGCTTTGTATCATTACTTTTATCAAAGAGTTTGTTATGGAAAACGCAAGAAAAAAATAAGAAAGCAAGAGGTGTCCATATGAGTTTTATATCGTATTTGATTAACGGCATCAGTCTGGGCAGTATTTATGCAATTATCGCACTTGGTTATACGATGGTGTATGGAATTGCAAAAATGTTGAACTTTGCCCATGGTGATGTCATCATGATTGGATGTTATGTAGTATTTACCATGATGAGTGGTATGGGAATGCCGGCATTGCCGAGCGTGATCGCAGCGACAGCAATCTGTACGGTATTAGGTGTCGTGATTGAGAAGATTGCATATAAACCGTTGCGAAAAGCAACACCGTTAGCGGTTCTGATCACAGCAATCGGTGTCAGCTATCTGCTTCAGAATATCGCATTGCTGATATTCGGTGCAGATACAAAATCCTTTACTTCTGTAGTATCACTTCCGGCACTGAAATTAGCCGGTGGAAGTCTGGTAATTTCAGGAGTAACAGTTGTAGCAGTTGCAGCCTGCATCATTATTATGATCGCATTGATGCTTTTTATCAAAAAATCCAAAGCAGGTCAGGCAATGTTAGCCGTATCAGAGGATAAAGATGCAGCACAGTTGATGGGAGTAAATGTCAATGGAACAATTTCTTTAACATTTGCGATCGGTTCCGGTTTAGCAGCCATTGCAGGTGTACTGCTCTGCTCCGCATACCCGACCCTGACTCCGTACACCGGAGCAATGCCTGGTATCAAAGCATTTACCGCAGCAGTATTTGGAGGAATCGGTTCCATCCCGGGAGCATTTATCGGAGGAATCCTGTTAGGTGTCATTGAAATCCTTGGAAGAGCCTATGTATCTTCCCAGCTTTCCGATGCGATCGTGTTTGCAGTATTGATTATTGTTCTGCTTGTAAAACCTACCGGTATTTTAGGTAAGACAGTAAATGAGAAAGTGTAGGTGGGCAGAATGAAAAGTAAAATGAATTTTAAGACAATGAAGAAATCTTCAAAAGATGCATTTATTACATATGCAATGGTAGTAATTGTCTATCTGATCATTCAGGCAATGGTTATGAGCGGTTCCATGTCCAGTCTGATGCAGGGAATGTTAGTACCGCTTTGTACCTATTCTATCGTAGCGATCGGATTGAATCTCTGTGTCGGCTACTTAGGAGAATTGAGTCTGGGTCATGCAGGATTTATGTGTGTCGGAGCATTTTCCAGTGCATTTTTCACAAAATGTATGGAGGATTCATCCATGAACCCGACCGTTCGTTTTATCATTGCATTATTGATCGGAATCGTGTTTGCGGCATTTTTCGGATTCCTGATCGGAATTCCGGTGTTGCGTCTGCGTGGTGACTATTTAGCAATCGTAACACTGGCGTTTGGTGAAATTATTAAAAACGTTATGAACGTACTTTATGTAGGACGTGATTCAAAAGGATTTCATTTTTCCATTAAGGATGCAACAGCATTAAACATGGATACAGACGGTGAACTGATCGTTAATGGTGCAAAAGGAATTACCGGAACACCACACCAGTCCACATTTACCATCGGTGTGATCTTGATCATTCTCTCTTTGATCGTTGTATACAATCTGGTAAATTCCAGAAGCGGACGTGCGATCATGGCAATCCGTGATAACCGTATTGCAGCAGAATCTGTTGGAATCAATGTAACCAAATTTAAACTGATGAGCTTTACGATTTCAGCAGCCATTGCAGGAGCCGGCGGTGTGCTCTATGCACATAACCTGTCAACACTGACGGCGCTTCCGGCAAACTTCGGATACAATATGTCCATTATGATCCTGGTATTTGTAGTACTTGGAGGAATCGGAAATATCAGAGGTTCGATCATAGCGGCAGTGATCCTGACACTTCTTCCGG
>OLPA01002692.1_pt1 | contig 12893 bp, 14 predicted proteins | sample 1672811 | NCBI WGS metagenome assembly OLPA01 (sample SAMEA3136726, study PRJEB25190) | human gut metagenome | biome: human gut; feature: human-associated habitat; material: faeces | place: Austria | collected 2013
GCTGGTGCTCCAGCGGGGCACCATGAGCTGCCCGGACATCGAGCAGCTGTCCGCCGCCATGGACCAGCTCTACGGCGCACAGATCAACCCCACCATCCGCAAGCGGGCGGAGTGCCAGTGCATCGGCTTTGTGGCCTCGGTAATGGACGACAGCTTCGCCCCCATGGGGGAGAAGCTCCTGGAGCCCACCGCCGCCCTGCTGGGGGAGCTGCTGCTGGACCCCGTCACCCGCAACGGCCGGTATCTGGCGGAATATGTGGACAGCGAGCGCGCCAACCTGCTGGACAGCATCCGCTCCATCCGCAACGACAAGCGGGACTGGGCGGACCTGCGGCTTTTGCAGGAGATGTGCCGCTATGAGCCCTCCGGCGTCAGCCGCCTGGGAGACGAGGCCACCGCCGCCGCCATCAACAACCAGAAGCTCCATGCCTACAGCCGGCAGATGATGGCCGCCTCCCGGCTGGAGCTGTTCTACTGCGGCAGCGCCCCCATCTCCCGGGTGGAGGACGCCCTGCTGGAGGCCTTCGCCGCCCTGCCCCGGGGCGCGGGCCTGGACCCGGAGCCGCCCCGTGCCGTGGCCGCCCCGGCGGAGCCCCGCATCATCCACGAGGCCATGGACGTGACCCAGGGGAAGCTGTCCATGGGCTTCCGCTGCGCCACCGACGATGTGCCCGCCATGATCCTGGCAAACCTTCTGTTCGGCGGCACCAGCAATTCCAAGCTGTTCCTGAACGTGCGGGAGAAGCTGAGCCTGTGCTACTACGCCTCCAGCAGCTATGCCCGCAGCAAGGGCATCCTCACGGTGTCCAGCGGCGTGGAGACGAAGGACTTCCGCCGGGCGGAGGAGGAGATCGGCCGCCAGCTGGCAGCCGTGCAGCAGGGCGACTGGGAGGACTGGGAGCAGGAGGGCGCATTGCAGGCCATCCGCGCGTCGCTGCTGTCCCTGTCGGACTCCCAGGGTGCGCTGGAGAATTTCTATCTGGGACAGATCGCCTCCGGAGTGGAGGAGACGCCGGAGGAGCTGGCTGCCGCGCTGGAACAGGTGACAAAGGAGCGCATCATGGCGGCGGCACAGACGGTGAAGCCGGATACGGTGTACTTCCTGCGGGGAAAGGAGGAGGCGTAACATGGACAAGAAGCTGTATCCCCGCATCGGCGAGGAAGTGATATGGGAGACGCTGGACAACGGACTGCCGGTGTGCATCGTGCCGAAGCAGGGCTTTTCCCGAAAGTATGCGCTGTTTGCCACCCGTTACGGCGGCATGGATATGCGCTTTGAGCTGAACGGACAGTGGCTGGACACTCCGGCGGGCATCGCCCACTATCTGGAGCACAAGATGTTCGACACGAAGGACGGCAACGCCCTGCAGGAGCTGGCGAAAAACGGCGCGGAGCCCAACGCCTTCACCTCCAACGCCATTACGTGCTACTATTTTGACTCTACGGAGAAGTTTTACGAAAATCTGGAGATACTGCTGTCCTTCGTGTCTGTGCCCTATTTCACCGATGAGAGCGTGGAGAAGGAACAGGGCATCATCGGCCAGGAGATCGGCATGATCGAGGACAACCCCGAGTGGCAGGTGTACAAGCAGATGATGCAGGCGCTGTACCGCAGCAGCCCCGCGCGGACGCCGGTGGCCGGCAGCGTGGAGAGCATCAGCCATATCACGGCGCAGACGCTGTATGACTGCCACAAGGCGTTCTACACCCCGGCAAATATGTGCTTGGTGGTGGTGGGCGATGTGGACCCCGAGACGGTGCTGGCCACGGCAAAGCGGGTGCTGCCGGCGGAGAGTGGGGCGATCATCCGGCGCGACTATGGCGCGGAGGAGAGTACCGACGCTGCCTGCGGCTATGCCGAGGCACAGATGGAGGTGGCCATGCCCACGTTCCTGGTAGGCTTCAAGTGCCCGCCCCAGCACGGAGGGGAGGCGCAGCACCGGTTTGCCGCCATCGGCGAGCTGGCTTGTGATGTGCTCATGGGCGAGTCCAGCCCGCTGTATGCGCGGCTGTACAGCCAGGGGCTGATCAACGGCTCCTTCGGCGCGGCGTTCGACCTGCTGCCCGGCGCGGCCTATGCCTATGCCGGCGGCGACAGCAAGGACCCGAAGGCCGTGGCGGAGGCCATTCTGGACGAGGCGCAGCGGCTGGCGGCGGAGGGTGTGGACGGCGACTATTACAAGCGGATCGTCAACGCCAACTTCGGCGCGGCGCTGCGGGAGCTGAACGCCTTTGAGTCCATCGCCGTGTCCATGGCGGAGGGGCGGTTCCAGGGGTATGACCCGTACCGCTTCCCGGAGATATACGATGACATCACCGCGGAGGATGTGCGCGCGTTCCTGCGGGAGAACTTCACGCGGGCGCACATGGCGCTGTCGGTGATCGCGCCCAAGGAGGGATAACATGAACGTGAGGATCATGGCGGACAGCCCCATCCGGTTTCCGGGGCTTTTCGGGGACTGGGCCTTTACCGGCTCGTCCGTAGCCTTCCATATCGGAGGAAAGGCCATTTATTGGTACGGAATCATCATCGCGCTGGGCGTGCTGCTGGCGCTGTGGTTCTGCATGAAGCAGAAGGAGAAGTACGGAATCACCGAGGATAACTTGATGGACGGCGTGCTGTGGGGCATTCCCCTGGCTATCGTGGGGGCGCGGCTGTACTATGTGCTGTTTTATCTGGACCGGTTCAAAAAAGCGGATGGTTCCTTTGACTGGGCGGAGTCCGTGGCTATATGGGACGGCGGGCTGGCCATCTACGGCGGCGTGATCGCGGCGGTGCTGGTGTGCCTTGTGCTCAGCAAAAAGAGGGGCTTCAAGCTGGGGGCGCTGACCGATCTGGTGGTGATGGGGCTGCTGATCGGCCAGATCGTGGGCCGCTGGGGCAACTTCATGAACCGCGAGGCCTTCGGCAGCGAGACCACCATCTTTTGCCGCATGCAGCTGACGCTGAAAACCGGCGAGCTGATCGAGGTGCACCCCACCTTCCTGTACGAGAGCCTGTGGAATCTGGTGGGCTTACTGCTGCTGGTTTTCCTCATATCCAAGCACCGGAAGTTCGACGGGGAGAATACCCTCTTCTACTTCCTGTGGTACGGCATCGGCCGCTTCTGGATCGAGGGTCTGCGCACCGACAGCCTGTATCTGTTCGACTGGACCATCGGAGGAGCGCCCATCCGGGTGTCGCAGGCGCTGTCCGCGGTGATGGTGCTGGTGTCGGTGTTCCTGCTGGTGTGGAATTTGTGGGTGAAGCCCCACAAGCCGGAGGAGCTGTACGTCAACATCGTGGCAGCCCGCGATGCGGAAGAAAAGAAAACCGAAGAATAAACGAATATCCGGTCTGCGAGTCCGCAGACCGGATATTTTCATACCTTTTCAAATGCTACCGTTTGCTCCTTCATGGAGATCTTACCCACTTGATAGCCGTAGTCGGTAAGCTCCTTCTTGTACCGCAGAAACGAGTGGTCAATGGGGCAGCCCGCGATGCGCTGGATGTCATCAAAGGTCAGCTTGCAGGACTGCCCGCCGTTTTCTTGTATATATTCCCATAAAAGCTGGTATTTGCTCATATCCCGTCCTCCTGAGTCTCATACTCTGTCCTGCTGGAACCGCTCCAGTCCATTTTTCAGCAGTGCTGCCGCCTCTGCGCCCTGCCGCTCACGGATCAGCTCCGTGAACCTGTGCAGCGTGTCAAGGCATGCTTCCACGCCGTAGGCCTCCACATACTCCCGCCAGAACTCCAGATTCACCTGTGTGAAGGCGTTGAAGATCAGCGGCGTAATGGTGTTGCCGCTGAGGAAGGTGACGCCCCGGTGATAGCGGAACAGCGCCTCGGCAAAGGCGGCGGTGTCCTGCTTTGCGGCCTCCTCCACCTGACGCTGCAGATCCTCCAGCGCCGCCATATCCGCCGGTGTGTGGTGGGCGGCCAGCAGCTCCATGGCCGGACCCTCCAGATAGTACCGCAGCTTCAGAATGCTCTCGGCGGTCTTTTTGTCCGGCAATCCGCCGTGATACCGCATAATGGCCATCAGTGTGTCCAGACTGCCGGTCTGGGCATAGTCCGCCACCGTCACGCCCTTGCGGGATACGATGTCCAGAAAACCCAGACGGTGCAGCTCACGAAGACCGTCATGCACCACCGTTTTGCTGACCTTCATGGCGTCGGCCAGCTCCCGCTCGGTGGGCAGCTTGTCGCCGGGCCGCAGCTGTCCCGATAAGATCATACCTTCCAGCTGCTGCACGAACAGCTCCCGAATGGAGGGCGCTACGATCTCACGAAATTCCATGCTATCACTCCTTTGGTCAGACCACGACCATATAATATGGTAGCATATCTTTGTGGGAATAGTCAATAGATTTTACGGACAAAAATTGCTACTATTTTACTGTATAAAGGACAAAATATGCCCTTTCCGGTCTGAAATGAGGCAGATCGGCCGGGGCAGTACAAATGGAGGAGAGACCATGCGCGATATCAACGGCAGTAAGCCCACCAATTTCCCTCTGGATGAGAGCAAGCTACCCTTTGAGATCCCCTGTCCCGACCGAGCGCCCCGGGAGAACCTGCTGAAGCTGGGCGCCATGATCACCAACCGCATCGGCCTGAAAACCACCGTGGACGACCCGGAATACTGGGGTCTGGACGGGGTGCTGACCGATGAGATGGTGGATGTGGCGCTGAAAATGGGCGTCCGTAAGCCCAAGACCATCGCCCAGATGATGAAGCTGACCAAGATGGAGCGGGAGCCCCTGGAAAAGCTGCTGGACGAGATGTCCTGGCTGGGCCTTCTGGAATATAACTGGGAGAATCTGGACGGCAAGAACCCCAACCACGAAAAGCGCTGGGTGCTGCCCCTGTTCGTGCCCGGCAGCGCCGAGTTCCTGAACATGCGCAGAAGCCAGATCGACGCGCATCCGGAGGTGGCGGCCTTCTTCGAGCGGATGACCATGCTGCCGCTGGAGAAGATCACCCCCATGGTGCCTCCCGGAGGGGCGGGTATCGGTATGCACGTTATCCCCGTGGAGAAGGCCATCGAGACGGAGAACGAGGCCATCAGCCTGGAGAAGATCTCCTACTGGCTCCATAAGTACGAGGGCAAGTACGCCAAGAGCATGTGCTCCTGCCGCGCCAGCCGCGCCAAGCTGGGCGAGGGCTGCGGCGACGATGTGGAGAACTGGTGCATCGGTGTGGGCGACATGGCCGACTATATCGTGGAGACCCAGCGGGGCGAGTACATCACCTATGAAGAGGTGATGGAGATCTTCAAAAAGGCCGAGGACAACGGCTTCGTCCACCAGATCACCAATATCGACGGCGAGGAGAAGATATTCGGCATCTGCAACTGCAACGTTAACGTGTGTAACGCCCTGCGCACCAGCCAGCTCTTCAACACCCCCAATATGTCCCGCAGCGCCTATGTGGCGGCGGTGGAGACGGAGAAGTGCGTGGCCTGCGGCCGCTGCGTGGAGAACTGTCCCGCCGGTGCGGTGAAGCTGGGCCAGAAGCTGTGTACCAAGGACGGCTTTATCGAATACCCCCGGCAGGAGCTGCCGGATGAGGTGAAATGGGGCCCGGAGAAGTGGGCCATCGACTACCGCGACAAGAACCGGGTCAACTGCCACGACACCGGCACTGCGCCCTGCAAGACCGCCTGTCCTGCCCACATCGCCGTACAGGGCTATCTGAAGCTGGCAGCACAGGGTAAATATCGAGAGGCCTTGCAGCTTATCAAGCGGGAGAATCCGTTCCCCGCCGTATGCGGCCGCATCTGTAACCGGCGGTGTGAGGATGCCTGCACCCGCGGCACCGTGGATCAGGCCGTGGCCATCGACGAGGTGAAGCGGTTCATTGCCCAGCAGGATCTGGATGCCGCCACCCGCTTTGTGCCGGAAAAGGTCATCCCTAAGGTGGACGGCGAGTTCGGTGATAAGATTGCTGTCATCGGTGCAGGCCCGGCGGGCATGAGCTGCGCCTTCTATCTGGCAGAGAAGGGCTATCGGCCCACGGTGTTTGAGAAAGAGACCCGGCCCGGCGGTATGCTGATGAACGGTATCCCCTCCTTCCGGTTGGAAAAGGATGTGGTGGAGGCGGAGATCGATGTGCTGCGGGAGATGGGCGTGGAATTCCGCTGCGGCGTGGAGGTGGGCAAGGATGTGACCATCGCCCAGCTCCGTGAGGAGGGCTATCAGGGCTTCTATGTGGCCGTGGGTCTCCAGTCCGGCGGAAAGCTGAACATCCCCGGCGGCGAGGCACAGGGCGTGCAGGCCGGTATCGACTTCATGCGCCATGTGAACAGCGGTCTTTGCAGCAAGATGAGCGGCAGAGTCGTGGTCATCGGCGGCGGCAACATCGGCGCCGACGTGGCCCGCACCGCCCTGCGCTGCGGCGCGGCGTCCGTGGATCTGTACTGTCTGGAGGGCTATGAGGACATGCCCATGGGCGAGGAGGATCGCGGCGAGTGTGAGCGCGAGGGCATCACCATCCATGCGGGATGGGGCCAGACGGAGATCGTGGAGCAGGACGGCAAATGCGCCGGTATCCGCTTCCGCAAGTGCCTGTCCGTGAAGAACGCCGAGGGCCGCTTTGACCCGAAGTTCGACGACGCCGTTACCGAGGAGACCGCCTGCGACGTGGTGCTGTACTGCATCGGCCAGAAGGTGGAGTGGAAGGAGTTGCTGACGGGCACTAAGGTGGAATTCAACCCCAACGGCACTGTGAAGGCCGACCCCGTCACCTATCAGACCGCCGAGCCGGATATCTTCGTGGGCGGCGACGTCTACACCGGCCAGAAGTTCGCCATCGACGCCATCGCCGCCGGTAAGCAGGGCGCAGTGTCCCTGCACCGCTGGGTGCAGCACGCCACGCTGACCATTGGCCGTGACCGCCGCCAGTTCATTGAGCTGGACAAGGAAAACGCCCTCATTGCCATCGACAGCTACGACAACACGCCCCGCCAGCAGATCGGCTATAACGAGGCGCTGCGCAAGACCTTCCGGGACGAGCGCGTGGCCTTTACCGAGGAGCAGGTGAAGAAGGAGACGGCCCGGTGTCTGGGCTGCGGCGCCAGCATCGTGGATCCCAACAAGTGCATCGGCTGCGGCATCTGCACCACCAAGTGCGCCTTTGACGCCATCCACCTGCACCGTGAGCGCCCCGAATGCAGCACCATGTATAAGTGCGAGGACAAGATGAAGGCCATCCTGCCCTATATGATCAAGCGCAATTTCAAGATCAAGCGCGCCGCCAGAAAGAGCAAGTGATATGCACGAGCTGGGGATCGTATTTCACGTCATCAAGACCATCGAGCAGGTGGGGGAGGAGCAGGGGCTGCAGAACGTGGCCTCCGTCACGCTGGAGCTGGGGGAAGTGTCCGGCGCCATTCCCCACGAGCTGGAGAGCTGCTGGGACTGGGCGGTGAAGCGGACGGAGCTGATGCCCGACGCAAAGCTGCGCATCGAGACCATCCCGGCGGTGACCCACTGCGGCAGCTGCGGGCAGGACTACGCCACCGTGCCGCAGGGCCGTACCTGCCCCCATTGCGGCAGCGGCGATACATGGCTGATCCGGGGCGATGAGATCAGCATCAAGGAGATTGAGGCGATATAATGGAACGATACAAGATCATCGAAGTAAAGGAGAGCGTGTTCGCCAACAACGACCGTGAGGCGGCGCGTCTGCGGGAGGACTTGAAGCGGGAGAAGACCTTTCTGCTGAATCTGATGTCCTCGCCCGGCAGCGGCAAGACCACCACGCTGCTGCGTACCATCGAGACGCTGAAGGATGAGCTGCGCATGGGTGTCATGGAGGCGGACATCGACTCGGACGTGGACGCGGAGAAGATGGCCGCGGCCGGTGTGAAGTCCCTCCAGCTCCACACCGGCGGCATGTGCCATCTGGATGCAGGCATGACGGAGCAGGGGTTGAAGGAGATCGGCACCGCCGATCTTGATCTGGTGGTGCTGGAGAACGTGGGCAATCTGGTTTGCCCGGCGGAGTTCGATACCGGTGCGGTGAAGAACGCCATGATCCTCTCGGTGCCGGAGGGCCACGACAAGCCCCTCAAGTACCCGCTGATCTTCACGGTGTGCGACGCGCTGATCATCAACAAGATCGACGTGCTGCCCTACTTTGACTTCGACATGGACAAGGTGGTGGAGTACGCCCACATGCGCAATCCCAAGCTGAAGATCTTCCCCATCTCCGCCAAGACCGGCGAGGGTGTGGACGCCTGGTGCGGCTGGCTCCGCCAGCAGGTGAAGGACTGGACAAACTGAAAGAAGGACGGTACTCGGACGAGTACCGTCCTTCTTTACCACTCAGACCCGGTGCAGAATAGCATCCAGATCCTGCTGGGGCGCGGTGATGGGCTGGAGCCCATAGGCGTCCACCAGCGTTTTCACCACCGTCTCGGACAGGAAGGCGGGTAGGGTGGGGCCAAGGTAGATGTTCTTGACGCCCAGCGCCAGCAGGCTCAGCAGGATGCACACCGCCTTCTGCTCGTACCACGACAGCACCAGCGTCAGTGGCAGGTCATTGACGGTGCAGCCGAATGCCTCTGCCAGCGCCAGCGCGATGCGGACGGCACTGTATGCGTCGTTGCACTGGCCCACGTCCAGAATACGGGGGATACCGCCGATTTCGCCCAGATCCAGATCGTTGAACCGGAACTTGCCGCAGGCCAGCGTCAGCACCAGCGAGTCCATGGGCGTGCGCTTGACGAATTCCGTGTAGTAGTTGCGGCCGGGGTGGGCGCCGTCGCAGCCACCCACCAGAAAGATGTGCTTCACCGCGCCGCTTTTGATGGCCTCGATGATCTGCGGGGCCTTGTCCAGCACGGCGGCGTGAGCGAAGCCGGTGGTCACCATGTGGCCGCCGTTGATGCCGCTCATGCTCTGGTCGGTCTGATAGCCGCCCAGCGCCTGTGCCTGACGGATGAGCGGGGAGAAATCCTTGCGGCCCTGCGCGTCGGCGGAAATGTGCCGCAGTCCGTCATAGCCCACCACCGAGGTGGTATAGACCCGGTCGGCGTAGCTGGGGCGGGGCGGCATCAGACAGTTGGTGGTGAACAGCACCGGCGCGGGGATGTTGGCGAATTCCTTCTGCTGGTTCTGCCACGCCGTGCCGAAGTTGCCCGCCAGATTGGGGTACTTCTTCAAGCCGGGATAGCCGTGGGCAGGTAGCATCTCGCAGTGGGTGTAGACCTTGACGCCCCGTCCGGCGGTCTGCTCCAACAGCTGGTGCAGGTCATCCAGATCGTGACCGGATACCACGATAAAGGGGCCCTTCTTCACGTCGATGTTGACGCGGGTGGGCACCGGATCGCCAAAGGTCTCCGTGTTGGCCCGGTCCAGCAGCGCCATGCACCGGAAGTTGATCTGGCCGAACTCCATAATGAGGGCCAGCCATTCCTCTACGCTGTACTCCTGTGCCAGCGCGGCAAGCCCCTTATAGAACCACTTTTCCACCTCTTCGTCGCGGTAGCCCAGATTCATGGCGTGGTGGGCGTAGGCTCCCATGCCCTTCAGACCGAACAGCAGCGTGGCGCGCAGGGAGACGGTGTCCGTTTCTCCCTTCCAGAGCCATGTGCTGTCCTCGTCGGCGGTGGAACCGCCCTGCCGCCGCAGCGCCTCATTGACCCGGTCGGTAAAGGCACGGATAGCGGCATTGTCGAAGTTCACGTTGGTCAGCGTGGTGAACAGTCCGTCCGCCAGCAGCCGCGTGACCTCCGGCGGATATTTCTCCCGCTGGCGGCAGACCTCCGCCAGACGGATTAGACGGCACACCAGCTTGTCCTGTAAATGGGCGGTCTCCGGCTGCTTGCCGCATACGCCGGTCTTGACGCAGCCGCTGCCGCCGGCGGTCTGCTGGCATTGAAAACAAAACATTTCTGACATGGTACATACCTCCTGTGATCGTTGCAGGTAGTATGTGCCATTTTGGAAAGGAATATCAACAAACAAATAGAAACGGCATGCTTTCGCATGCCGTTTCTATTTGAAGTAAGAGAGAAAACAAGCTGTCGGTGTTGTTTATGCGGCGGCGTGGCTGGGGGTGAACACGCGGGCGTTGCTGCGCTCCTCCCGTGTGCGCTCCATCAGATTGGCCTTTGCGGTGCTCCAAGTGAACACGGCGCCGAACAGCAGGGGCAGATAGCCACCGGCTTCACGGATGGGGGCGTCAGCAGCGGTCATCAGAAAGGCGGTCGCCACCACCAGCATGAGGGAAACGATGGAGATCATAATGTAAGTGTTGATGTTTTTCATGGTAGTGTCCTCCTTGAAAAAGTATTTTTAGGGGTTTCTTTCTTTTGTAACTATATAGTAGAATAATTAACAAGAAAAGTAAAGCTATGGAATGTGATAGCGCATATCAGTAATACTTTTAGCACGATTGCACATATCGACCGGCAAAAACCGGGTTGAAGGAATGAAAAAAGTGTGATATCATCAAAACCTGTACAGCGTATGAGACGGCGGCGTCATGAGCCATATCGCCGTCTGCGCTTCTTTCCCGGACGAAATCACTTTACATATAAGGAGGAAACCACGATGAGACAGTATGTGATCGATGCCTTTACCGACCATGTGTTTGCAGGCAACCCTGCCGCTGTTTGTGTGATGGACAAATGGCTGGACGAGGAGAAGATGATGGCCATTACCATTGAGAACAACCTCTCCGAGACGGCCTTTGCCGTGAAGGAGGGAGAGAAGTATCTTTCGATTACTATCTGATGCACGTCCAGAGCGCGGAGATCTTCAAGCACTTTAAGAGCTGCCGCACTTATGAGACGGCCTTTGCCCTGAAAGAGGAGGGGAAGGTGCGCCATGTGGCATTTCCTTCCACGACCGAGCGGAGGTGCTGGAGCAGATCCTGACGGAGTATCCCCAGATCGAGGTGGTACAGATCCAGTTCAACTATCTGGATTACGACGATCCCGCGGTACAGAGCCGGAAGTGCTATGAGGTGTGCCGGAAATTTGGCAAGCCGGTGATCGTTATGGAGCCGGTAAAGGGCGGCAATCTGGTAAAGCTGCCGGAGGATGCTAAAGCTGTGCTGAACGAGCAAGAGCTTGCCGCCGTGAAGAAGGTGCAGGAGATCTTCCGGGGGAAGAACCTGATCCCCTGTACCGCCTGCCGGTACTGTGTGGACGGCTGTCCCATGCATATCGCCATCCCGGATCTGTTCGCCACCATGAATACCAAGCAGCTTTATCACGACTGGAATGCCGATTACTATTATAACGAAGTCCATGCCCGGCCACAAGGCCTCTGACTGCGTGAAATGCGGCCGATGCGAAAAGGCATGTCCCCAGCATCTGCCCATCCGTCAGCTGCTGATGGACGTGGTGGAGGAGTTCGAGAAGAAAGAGAATTGAACCATAAAAAAATCCGCAAACCGATCGGCTTGCGGATTTTTTTGTTTCCAACACATCAGGCCAGCTTCAACTGGAGGCATGCGCAGCAGGGAACGGCGGCCGGTTTACGGCGGATGTCGCTGTCCATAGCGGTCAGCGCGGCCTTGACGGCGCTCCAAGAGAAGACGAGACCGAACAGCAGCGGTATGCAGACGGCGGCTGCATGGCCGGTGCCGCTTAACGAAAAGGCGGATGCCGCCACCAGCATGAGGGAAACCACGGCAGTTGTCAGGTAAGCACGGATGTTTTTCATGGCAGATTCCTCCTTAGATGATAATTTGGGGCTTGTGCTTTCTGCAATGATATAGTAGAATATTTAACAAGAAAAGTAAAGCCACAGAACATTATGATAGATGTAAGAAAAACTGATAATATAGGGAGGAAAAATATGGAAACAGCACGGTGCAGAGCCTTTCTGGCAGCGGCGGAAACAGGCAGCTTTTCCAAGGCGGCGGAGGCGCTGAGCTATACGCCCTCCGGCGTGAACCAGCTGGTGACGGCGTTGGAAAAGGAGTTGGGCTTTCCGGTGTTCCGCCGGAACACCAAGGGCGTGACTCTGACGGAGAACGGCGAGCTGCTGCTGCCCACGGTACGGGAGTTTCTGCGGCAGGAGGACCGGATCTTTGAGCTGTCGGCGGAGATGAACGGGCTGCTGATCGGCAGTGTTACCATCGCGTCCTATTCCAGCATCGCCACCCACTGGCTGCCGGCGGTGATCCGGGCGTTCCAGCAGGACTATCCCCAGATCCGCATCAAGCTGATGGAGGGCATCTGGCAGGAGGTGTCCAAGTGGCTGGACGACCGTGCGGCGGATATCGGCTTTTTCAGCTATCAGGAGGGGATGCCCTACGACTTCATTCCACTGGCGGAGGACCCCATGCTGGCGCTGCTGCCGAAGGATCATCCTCTGGCACAGGCGGAGACCTATCCGCTGGAGAATTGCAAATATGACCGCTTCATCATGCCGGCGCTGGGCTGCGACGACGACGTGGAGGCGCTGTTTGCCAAGAACGGCATCGAGCCGAACGTGCAGTTCACCACGCTGGAGAGCCTGTCGGTCATGTCCATGGTGGAGCAGGGTCTTGGCATGAGCGTCATGAACAAGCTGATCACGGAGAAGCGCATCTGCGATATCGTTATGCTGCCCATCGACCCGCCGTCCCAGATCACGCTGGGCGTGGCCATGAACTCTAAGGCGGACGTGTCCCCGGCGGTGAAGATGTTCCTGAAATATGCCGTCAGGATGCTGACAAAGAAAACAACTGCATAAAGAAAAACGCCAAATGCGAAAGCATTTGGCGTTTTTTTTTGGTGACCCGTACCGGATTCGAACCGATGTTAAAGGCGTGAGAGGCCTCTGTCTTAACCACTTGACCAACGGGCCATGTCCGTCTCTCTATCTTCATCAGCTTGCGCTGTCTGAATTCTGGTACACCATCAGGGACTCGAACCCTGGACACCCTGATTAAGAGTCAGGTGCTC
>OLPA01002695.1_pt1 | contig 12886 bp, 10 predicted proteins | sample 1672811 | NCBI WGS metagenome assembly OLPA01 (sample SAMEA3136726, study PRJEB25190) | human gut metagenome | biome: human gut; feature: human-associated habitat; material: faeces | place: Austria | collected 2013
CTGCCCAATCGAGCCGGACGCAAAACCGATAGCGATATGAGAAATTAGCACTCCAAACATTGGAGTGCTAATTTTAATAGTTTATTCATAATTTGTTCATGCATTATTAAAATCTGTATAGTATTTTTATATACGTAAACAGACAAGGTTAGTGAATAACCCAGCGAGGTTTACACAAACTATTACAAAGTATATTAATACATGGAGGTTTTGATCATGTTTGAACTTATGCCTTACGCCACCCGCAGGACCGTTATGAATCCGTTTTCCTTCTTTGACAGCGACTTTTGGGGCACAGCCGCAGGAGAGATAAAGACCGACATCACCGACACTGGCGACGCCTTCAAGCTTGAGGCTGACCTGCCCGGTTTCAAGAAAGAGGACATCAAGATCGGCCTTGAGAACGACCGCCTGACCATCAATGCGGAGAGGAAGGACGAGCACGAGGAGAAGGGCAAGAACGGCTACATCCGCCGCGAGCGCAGCTACGGCTCCTTCACCAGGAGCTTCGATGTCTCCGGCATCGACACCTCTGCCATCAGCGCCGCGTACAATGACGGCGTCCTGACCCTGAACCTGCCCAAGAGGCCGGAGCTGGTGCCTGAGAACAGGCAGATCTCCATCCAGTAAAGCGAAATCAAAAAACGCCGCCACAACTGTGGCGGCGTTTTTTTGCTGTCAGGCCTGCCGCTCGTGCCTTTTGGCAGCGACGTATAATGCTGCGAACAAGCTGAGTACTGCGGCGGCAAAGATGTAGGGTTCCGCCGCCTTCCATAAAGCCGGGGCAAGCCATGAGAGCAGCAGCTCCAGCGCCGGACACAGAGCCACAGATACGCAGGTCCATATCCGCGCTGCGTGGACCATGTGGGGCCAATTGGAGTTGTTTATGGACGCTCCGGCCAGGTTCATGCGGATGGGGCCATCGCTGAAAGAACTGATACGGTTTTCGTCATAGTAGGCTGGCAGACTGAGTTTTACGAAGAACACGAAATACGCCCCGAAGATGGCGCCGAGCAGATACAGCACCGGCGAGTATGTACCAAGATAGCCCGAGAGCAGGCTCCCAACAAGGCAGGCCCCGCCGAACAGTAGACAGAGCACATATATGAGAGGCCAGTGCCCGCTCTTGCCCCAGGTCCGCTCAGGCTTCTGAGCGCCATAGTTGATGGCCGTCTTGACGATGGCCTCTACCTGGCAGGCGTCAATGCCGCTGCCCAGTCTCTCGCAGCGCAGCAGCTCTGTCACGCTGACGCCCAGCAGCTCAGCGAGCGGCATGAGCAGCGCCGTGTCCGGTATGCTGGCGCCGGTTTCACACAGTTAAAGACACTGGTTTACGTTAAATCAATTTTGCCAACGAAGCGGTAGAAGATTTCTACTTCCTGCTCGCGGGTGCCGTCTGGTTGCTTGACAGCCTCGTGTACGAGGATTTTCTCAATCAACGTGTTCAGCAGTTCTGCGGTCAGCTCGGTCGGGTCTGTGTATTGCCGTATGAGCTTGACCCACTTCTCGGCGTCTGCCGTGGACTGCTCTTGGACGGTGAGCTGTGCTTGCAAGGCTTCAATCTGCTCTGTCAGTGACTGCTGTTCGGACTGGTACTTCTGCGAGAGCATATTGAAGTTGTACTCCGAGATGCGTCCCGCCGCCCAGTCCTCGTACATTCTGGCGAACAGGCGGTCTACTTCGGCTTTGCGTTTTTCGGCCTTTTTGAGTTCGTCGGCCTGTTTCTTGGACTCTGCCTGACGTTCCCTGTCACCGGTTTTAAGAAGCCGTTGAAGTAGTACATCCTCGTCAATCTCGGCCTGTTTGGCCCAGTAGCGCACTCGTGCAAGCACGTAGGTGTAGAGTACATCATAGCGGATGTAGTGCATAGTACACTGTTTCATGCCCTGACCATGTTTGCTGCAGTGGTAGTAGCCGAACGGTTTACTGCCGGAAGCGTGCAGACCATAGGCCATAGACCAGCCGCAATCAGCGCACTTTACAAGGCCGGCAAACACTTGTGGATGACCACTCTTCTGTTTGCGTCGGCGTGACTGTATTTGCTGCTGCACTTGCTCGAAGACCTCTTTGCTTATGATGGCCTCGTGCGTATTCTCTGTACGCACCCATTCCGCTTCCGGTTTGCGGATGCGCTTTTTACTCTTATACGAGACATTGGTTTGCCGGTAATGGACTGTGTTGCCAATGTACGTCTCATCCTTGAGCATTTTCTTCACATGGCCTATTGTCCATGAATAGCGCTTTTCTTCGGGCGCGTTGGCATAGATGTTCGCAAAAGTGCCATAACGGGTGTAGTTGAGCCAGCCGGGCGTCGGAATTTTTTCACGAAAGAGCCAGTGTGTTATGTGTGCGGCTCCAGCGCCGTGGAACGCCATGTCGAAGATTTTCTCGACGATCCACTTGGTGTCCTCGTCAATGACGAGGGCATTTTTCTTATCCGGGTCGCGCTTGTAACCGAGCGGAGCGTAGGCAAAGATGCGCTCTCCCTTTTCAAACTTCGCGTGGAGCGCGCTCTTCACCTTGCGGCTGGTGTCCTTGGCAAACCACTCATTGAATAAGTTTTTGAAGGGGACGAAATCTGACAGCCCTCGTTCCGTGTCCTCGTTTTCCGTGACGGCTATGTAGCGTATCTGCTTCTCCGGGAACACGAACTCAAGGTAGTAGTCCATCATGACGTGTTCGCGACCAAAACGGCTGAGGTCTTTCGTTACGATGCAGTTGACCTTGCCAGTGTCCACATCTGCCATCATTCGCTTGAACGAGGGACGCTCGAAGTTCGTTCCGCTCCAGCCGTCGTCAACGTACTCATCAACGACGCGTAGTCCGTTTTCAGCGGCGTATTTACGAAGAATGGTACGCTGAGTCTCGATGCTTACGCTGTCGCCGTAACTCTCATCGTCGCGGCTGAGCCTCATGTACAGTGCAGTGTTGTATGTTTTTGGCTGTTTCAAATTTACCTCCTTTGTGCGAAACAGCCCGCGCTTATGCAAGTATTATACTGTAAGCGCGGGCTGACGGCAACAGTTTATTGGGCTGCGTAGCCTATGACGTTCTCTATGAGCGAATCTACAGGCTTTCCCGTATCCGCGAAGTGTTCGGACACTTTCACCCGCGAGTTGCCGCAGTAGAAGTACGTCTCGCCGTCCTCGTCCGTGGCGTAGAACGCGGTGTTGTCCAGCGTGGGCTTTGGTTCAAGCTCTGCTGCCCATTGGTCGAGCAGCTCTTTCGGCGGCGTGTCGGTGTAGTCGCTTTGGGGTATGTAGTTAGTCAAATGTTACCTCCTAAGTTCAGTAAGATTTCTGCCGAGGAAGTCGTGAAACGCAACCCCCTCGGTGTGGGCTACGGCGTTTCGCCGTAGCCCTAAAACTCTAAGGGCATACCGTTTCGGTACACCATATTTGCGGCGTGCAGGGGTACGTCAAAGCGACGTACCCTTTGAAAAACTCTTTTCATCTCATTGCGCGTTTTATCTTTCGTTCGCCAAAGGTCGCGTTTTGCGACCTTCATCCTCTCTCGCGCTCAGCGCGCGGTCTACGCAGTACTTCACGTCCAGCAGCTTTACCAGCTCGTCGCGAAGTGTTTTGTACTTGGCGTAAGCTGCGTCGCTCTCACGCTCCAGCGTTGCAAGCTCGTGCTGCCAGTCAGCGGTATGGATGCCGCCGGGGAGCTTGCGCCGCACCATGTAGAACTGCCGCAGCTCGCTTTCGTGCTCGGATTTGAATCGCTCGCGTTTTGGCTTCCAACGGATAGCGCACAGCTCGTCGTATAATGGCTTGAAGCGCTTGTACTGCTCGGCGTACCTCAGCCAGTCGCGCAGCTCTTTCGACCGCTTCTTGTTGGCGTCCAGAGTGGTTTTCACCTCGTCGAGCGACGAATGTAGCGAATCGAGGCGGGATTCGAGGTCTGCAAGGGTATGTAACCCGTTCTCATTCAAATACGCTACAGCGCTCGTCAAACGTTTCAGATTGCCGACCTTGGCCTTATTGCTCCGCGCGCCGGCGTTGCGAGCGTCGAAGTAGTCGGCGAGCAGCTTGCCGAGGGAGGGAGAGTGCGGCTCGTCCAGTTTCGCATGGTTGGCTTCGAGCCAGCTCACAAGTGTCTTAATTCGATTCCCCAGCGTCCGCAGCATCGCGCTCGCCGAACGAATCCACCGGTTGTGCTCGCCCTTGTCGGTCACGATGCCTTTGGCCTCCATCTGCCGCACGGCGACGCCCTCGTGAACGGTCGGAAGCTGCCCCACGCCCTGACGCTCGTATGAACGGTGGTCGATGCGGCACGTCAGACCATTTTCCTCGAACTTTGCGTTACACAGTGCCGCCCACGCCTCTCGCCATTCTTCGAGCGTCTCGGGCCGTCCCCAATCGGTGGTCGGCACGGCGTCAAATTTACCGTCCTCACGGTATACGCGGCGTTGTTTAGCGCCCCATGTACCGTCGGGGTTGAGTGGGCGAATTGGGCAGAGGACGTGGAAGTGCGGGTTTGCGATGCCGCCATCCTTGTCCGGTTGATGGACGGCAAAGTCCGCAATCATGCCGCGTGAGACGAAGTTTTCCAGCAGAAATTGCCGCGCGATGGTGATGTTTTCATCGGTGGAAAACTCATTTTGCAGCGCGATGTCGAAGCTGTAGGCGAGCTGAGCGTTCTTGTTACGCTCGACTTCCTCGACCGCGTTCCAGAGCGTTTGCCGGTCGGCGTATTCGCTCGGCGCGTGGGGCGGCAGCAGGATTTCCGAGTGAATCACGCCGCCCTTACGTGTGTAGTCGCTGGTTAGGCCGTAGTATTCGCTGTACAGCTTCTCGCCAGCGCGGTAAGCGGCTGCCTCAACCGCCGACCGCCCGGCGCTGCGCTTTATTTGCCCGACGTGGAAGTGGTAGAGCGCCAATCACTCACCGGCCTTTGGCAATATGGCTTTCACTTCAGGCAATCCGAAGATGCGCTCGACCAGCTCGTAAAACTCGCGCTCGCCCATGTCTTTGACGCACGGCGCAATGTGTTCCACTACAGCTCCCTTAATAACAAGCCGGCGCGTACGTTTCTTGCGCTCGCCGTTTTGCAGATACTTAATCTGCTGCTCGATACGCTGGTAGCGGTGCTTGGTTTGGCGTAATTTCCGTTCAAAATCTGCGCTTTGTTTAAGTAGCTGTTCACGGGTTTTGTCTATGGTTATTACCTCCTTAAATTTTGCGGTTTGGATTTCAAATTATCCGTACGTTGCGTACGATGCGTACACGGTCAGTGTTTACAAGCCTTGCGCGGCGCGGTTTCGTACACTTCGTACGCATCGTACGCTTGTTTTCAACTCACTCGCTGTAAAACTTCGATGCCGAAGTAGCCGCGCACCCGTCTCCCGCCGGGCAGGTACAGATTGTTTGTCGGCTCGAGGTTGTACTCTCGCTGGTTTTCGTTGAGATAGGCGCTCAAGCTCCGAGCAGACAGCGGATGCAGTACATTGTCCTCACACCAGAGCTTGTATACGGCGTAAACATCCCGGCTGCTAGCCTCGGCGTCGGATTTCAGGCGTATGTAACCCTCGGACTTCATAAAGTCCACGGCGTTGTTGCCGTCGCTGACGGCCTCGGCCATGTTTTCTTTAGCACGAGAACTGAGCGTAAAGCGGTAGTTGTTCGCAATCAGCCGCCGCAAGCCTTCGAGACACCAGAGGAAAATGCCCTCCGCCTCCGCGCACATTTTCTCGGCGATGAACGGGTCGTCCACGCGGGTGGCGGCTTTTGGCTTCGTCGTCAGAATAATCTGACGCCTGAAAAATCCCTCACTCCGGTCGTAGAGCGCTTTGAGCGAGCCGTTTCCGAAGCCGAGGAAGCGGACATACAAAGCTCCCTGGTAGCTTTGCTGTCCTTTGCGTTCGAGATCCATCGGCAGCTCGGCGGTAACGATCGCCTTGATGTGGTTCGTCTGCGGCAGGGCTTCGAGCTTCATGTCGTCATCGAGCATGACCAACTCGTGCTCCAAATCCGCGCGGGCAAAGCGCGAACTTTCAATCTTGGCGATGCTGCCCGTTGCCATGTTCGCGCCCAACAGTGCGCGGAGCACAACGCCGATGCGGCTCTTTCCTTCGCCGCCGCGGCCAATCAGCATGAGCATTTTCTGGCCTTTCGTCGTCGGTAAGAAGCAATATCCCATGAACTCTTGAAGCGTCGGGACGTCCTCCGGGTAGAGCAGCTCGTCGAGGAAACGCAGCCACGTTGTCGGTGTGGTCGCGCCGGGATTGTATGCCACCGGGAGGCGGTTGCGGCAGAACTCTCGCTCAGGCGTGAATGTCCCATCGAGGAACAGCGTGCCGTTGGTAACGTGGATTCGGTCACGCTGGATGGGCAAATCCGGCGCGTAGGCTTCGAGACGCAGGGCTTCGAGCAGGTTGTTCACGCGCTTGCCGAGACCCGCTGAAAAGTACGGTTTGAGCAATTCGTAGATGTCGCGCCGCAGCCTGTCCTCGTCCGTGACGCGGCCTTCGACTGTGAAAAACGTGCCGTTGACGCTCTTCATCGGGTGCTCACGAAGAAACTCCTCACAGAATTTCACCTCGTTGACGTGCTTGCCGTCATACCATTCTGGAAATTCAGCCACGCAAACCCTCCATCAGACGGGCGGTTTTCTGTTCGACCAGCCGCGTCTCGTCTCGGCTCGCACCCATGTCCAGCAGATAGCCTGCCCACGCGTCGAGCGTACACGCTTCGGCATAGCCGTCTCGCGCTTCTTCGCCCGGCATCCTCGGCGCGAGAGCGTCACGGCAGCGGGATAGCTCACGCTTGCACGCCGCCAGTCCCAACGGTGGCACAAAGCCTTCGGAGCCGAAGCCCGCTTCGAGCCGCTTTGCGGCCTCGGACTTTGAGCAGCCGAGCAGCGCCGCCGTGAGGTCAATCACGTCGCCGTGCGCGCCGCAGCCGAAGCAGTGAAAGTGATCGCCGTAGAGCTTTAGGCTCGGAGTTTTTTCCGCGTGGAATGGGCAGCACATGAAACCGTGCTTCACGGAGCCGTAGCGCTGCGCCGCTTCGATGGGCGAGATTGTGCGTTTGATTTTGTTGTAGTTGATAGCCTTTGTACCTCCTACAATAATAATTACGGTTTAAGGCGCGGCCGCCAGCCGCGTCTTTTTCCATCTCAAAGCCGAAGCTGTTAGAATGAGAGAGTAAATGGCCTGACAGTGTGTACCTTGGGCTAACACGCCCGCCAAGGAGTCCGTCAGCCGCCTCTCTCATTCGCAGCATTCGATTTGCGCAGGTAGAGCCACCGTGTGCGCTCGCGTCACCCAGGAGATTGAACAGGCAATGAGGAAAGGGCGAAAGGCCATATCCAATCAGAAGGAGGAGCGATATGAACGCAGTTGGAATTGATGTTTCCAAAGGGAAAAGCATGGTGGCTGCCCTGCGGCCAATGGGTGAAGTAGCATTGCTGCCACAGGAATTTCTCCACACCGGGGTCGGTTTGGAGCAGATGGCTTACGCCATCCTTGCGCTGGGAGAAGATACCCGCGTTGTCATGGAGGCCACCGGCCGCTATCATGAGCCGGTTGCGGCGGCGCTGCATGAGTACGGCATCTATGTCTGTGTCCTAAATCCGCTGTACATCAAGCAGAGCGGAGGCGGTTCCATCCGCAAGGTCAAGACCGACAAGGCCGATGCCATGAAGATTGCCAAGTACGGCCTTGACAACTGGATGGATCTGCGGGAATATACTCCCATGGACACTGTAAGACAACAACTGAAGCTGTGCAGCCGCCAGTACAACCTCTACATGAAAACGGTGGTGTCGCTGCAAAACAATCTCATTTCTCTGACCGACAAGACCTTTCCCGGCGTGAGCGAACTGTTCTCCAGCCCGGAGCGTACGGACGGCCACCAGAAATGGGTGGACTTTGTCATGACCTTCTGGCACTGTGACTGCATCTGCCGCGTCAGCGAGAAGGCATTCACCGAGCGTTACCAGAAGTGGTGCAAACGCAAAGGTTACCATTGCAGCGTCGAGAAAGCATTGGACATCTATGCCAGCAGCTGTGGGCATTTCACTACACTACCGAAGAACGACAACACCAAGCTGCTCATTGTTACAGCCGCGCAGCAGCTTCTCGCAGGCAAGACCACACTGGCTGCTCTGCGGGCAGAGATGACACGACTCGCCTCACAGCTTCCGGAGTACGAAACCGTGCGCGCCATGTACGGCGTTGGCGAAACCACAGCTGCGCAGCTCATGGCTGAGATTGGCGATGTGCGCCGCTTTCCGCGCCGCAGCTCTATTGTGGGTTTCGCTGGCGTTGACCCGGCTGTGGACCAGTCCGGCAAGCATGAGACACAAAGCACGCATACCACAAAGCGTGGGTCACCGCATCTTCGGAAAACGCTGTACCAGATCGTCTGCACATATCTCAGAAAAGCACCAGCAGACGAGCCGGTGTACCAGTTTCTCGATAAGAAACACGCTGAGGGCAAGCCGTACTTTGTATACATGACCGCTGCACAGAACAAGTTCCTGCGTATCTACTATGCTCGTGTGAAGGAATGCCTGGAGGCTTTTGACGCACAGCAAGGCACCTCACAAGGATAAATCAGATTGATGCTTTATCCCGGCTGGCGAAGCTTTTTCTCCAGCTTGTTTTGTCATACCCTTTTTCAGTCGCGCAATTTTTGCGGGACTTTTTTATTTCAGCTATTGACTTTTGTTTGCAGGACTCCTTTTTGATTTTTGCGGCGAGAACGGAGAACTGCGTTCCCTGTGGTGTCCCGCCTGCTGGGAACACCCTTATGGTACACGACAAAGGTGGAGTTGAGGTGGAGTTGAGGAGTAGTTTTGATGGAGTTGGCGATAGAGCGCAAAAAAGCCGGGGAATTTTCAAAAAGAAATTTCCCCGGCCATATAACACCTCTATGCGGAACATGCAGATTTCCTATACAGTTACCACCTCCTTAGCTCTCTAAAGCATCTTTTAGTTTTTGAAAGGATTCTTCGCTGATAGCATGTTCCAATCGGCAAGCGTCTCTTTCCGCTGTCTTAGGATCTACACCAGCAGCAATCAATCGTTTGGTGAAGAACCGGTGGCGCTCATAAATCTTTTCTGCCACTTCCTTACCCTTGGTTGTTAATGAAATCGATTTGTTGTCCTCCCGCACTAAGAATCCACTTTCACATAGCCGTGTAACCATGTTTGTAACAGTTGGCTTTGAACGCTCCAAAAAAGTTGCAAGATCAACACAGCGAACATCGCCTTTTTGACGTTCAAGAATCAGAACTGCTTCTAAATAATCTTCACCTGTAGCCCGAAGTTCTTCGGCAGAAGATTCGGAAGATGAAACCGCCTCCTGAGTTTTGTGTTTTTCCCATGCCATCTTTGCGATCATTGAAATCAATGGAGTGCGTCACCTCCTTTTCAGTAGATTCGTGATTATCATTTACCGCGCTGTAACGCAACCAAGTGAGCATATAGCCCGTTCTTTTTCATAAGCTCCTGTGGTGTACCCATTTCGCTTACCTTTCCATCATCCAAAACCACGATTTTATCCGCATTAGCAACTGTCCTCATACGGTGAGCAATCACCATAACGGTCTTATCTTTCAGCAAGACAGAAAGAGCATCCTGTACCAATGTTTCACTCTCAGCATCCATAGAGGCTGTAGCCTCGTCCAAAAGGATTACCGGCGCATTTTTCAACAATGCCCTTGCAATGGAAATCCGCTGCCGTTCTCCACCGGAAAGGGCGCTGCCATTTTCGCCAATATTCGTCTGATACCCCTGTGGCAGCCGAGAAATAAATTCTTCGCACTGTGCAGCCCTTGCCGCCTCTTTTACTTCTTCGTCAGTTGCACCGCTCCGTCCAAGGCGAATATTCTCCATGACAGTTTCATCAAAGAGAAGTACATCTTGGAAAACAATAGCAAAGTTTTTGAATAATGTTTCCGGTTCTACGCTCTTTACATCGACACCACCTAAAGTGATTTGGCCGGAATCCGCATCCCAGAACCGTGCCGCCAATTTTGAAGCAGTAGATTTGCCGCTTCCCGACGGACCTACTAAGGCGGTGACTTCACCTTGTTTTGCTGTGAAGGAAACGCCTTTCAACACCGGTTCCTCATTATAAGAGAAATGGACATCCTTAAATTCAATGTCAAATCCTTTGTTATTGCAAACATTACTTCCTGTCTGTTCCGGTGTTGCGTCAATCTGTTTCATTCTCTTTACGCTTACCAGTGAAGAAAAGACCTCGGCCATCAACATAAAGCAGCTTGTGAAGGGGTCATAAATTCTGCCAGCAAAAATAAGGTATAAGATAAACATGGGAATCGTGAGGGAGCCAGCCGCCACAAGATAGCCACCTACCAGCAGTACCGCAACAAGGCCAAAGCGCAGAATAAATTGTGCTGTTGTAGTCGCTGCGCCAGGCGCAATCTCATTTCGGAAAGAGCATTTCACCACATAGTCCAGCTTTTTTTCCAGACCGGCCAGATATTCTTCTTCTCTGGAGCAAGATTTCAATTCCTGAATAGTATCAAGATATTCCTGTACTCCATCATAGGCTGCACGTTTAGCGTCCATATTAGCACTTTCTGCCTTAGCCTGTGCCTTTCGTGCTGCAAAGACCACCAGTGCTGCTACGGGAACAGGAATCACAATACAAAGCCCTAACCGCCAATCCATTACAAGCAGACCTATAGCCGTAATGATAAACATGAAAATAGTTCCAAAAAGTTGCGGAAGGGCATTGGAAAACACACGCTCCAGAGCCGTACAATCACCCATGATAGTTGTGGTCAGATCGGAAAGATTTTTCTGCCCGAAGAAGGACAACGGAAGTCTGCGAAGTTTTTCAGCAAGAACAATTCGGCGGTTCGCACTTTCCTCATAAGCCACGGTATAGGTTTTGTTATATTGAAGCCATTGGGTACAAAATACAATAATAAACAGAACTACCGTCATAATGCAAAAAGCAGGAATATATTCCGTAATTCCCGATGATTCACCCGATATTACATTCAGCAGTTCCCAAATTACCATGATTAAGAGGCTGGCCGGGATAATCAGGCAAATATTGCTGAGGGTCGTTGCGGCAATCCCTTTATTTAAGTCTTTTGAGCCTTGGTCGCTCAAAGCAAACAGACGCTTTAGCATACTTTCACCTCATTTCCAATATGCCACTGTGTTGTCTTGGTATAGTTCTCCCACATACGGGCATATTCACCATTTTTCTTTACCAATTCGTTATGCCTGCCGCTTTCAACAAGCTCTCCCTGCCGCATTACCAAAATCTGATCGGCATTCTGCACCGTTGAAAGCCGGTGAGCAATCATAATAACTGTTTTTCCCTTTGTAAGCCCCTCAAATGCCTGCTGTATCTGCTGCTCGTTTTCGGGGTCAGCGTAGGCTGTAGCCTCGTCAAGTACGATAATAGGTGCATCTTTCAAAATAGCTCTTGCAATCGCAATACGTTGGGTTTCACCCCCCGATAAGTACACACCTTTGCTGCCGACTACTGTATCGATTCCTTTAGGAAATTTAGCCAATATATCATCACATTGAGCTAAATGTGCTGCCCGCATGACTTCTTCTCTTGTCGCATTTGGGCGTCCAGCCCGAATATTCTCAAATAGACTATCCTTGAACAGTTTTGGGTCTTGGAATACAAAGGCGACCATCTTCATTAAATCTGGATGGGCAATGCTGCGAATGTCTATACCGCCAATTTTAATGCTGCCGTACTGTGCGTCATAAAATCGGGGAATCAAGCTGGCAGTGGTACTCTTACCGGAGCCGGAATGTCCCACAAGGGCAGTTGTTGTACCGGCTTTGGCATGAAAACTAAGATGAGAAACTGCCGGTTGCTCTGCACCTTCATAGGTAAAGGTTACATCCTCAAAAGAAACATCATAGCTTGCAGGGCGTTCAGGTTGTGCAGTTTCTTCCTGAGGTTCTGCATTCAAAATCATATCAATACGCCGCATGGATTCCTCGGCTTGCATTTTGTAACTCGTCATGTAGAGGATCTTGTTTAGCATTACCGCACAGGCCGGTGAAAAAATCACATAAAACAGAAAACTCTGTGTGAACCCAACAAGGTCAGAAGATACCAACCCTATAATCAGTGCAGTAGGAACCAATACAAGGAAGCTGGAATTGATAACTGAATTAAAGGCAACCATACCCTTTTTACAAGACATCGTGTAAGCTAAAGCAAATTTTCGATAGGACTTGATTGCTTCATTAAATTTGGTTATGGATTGCACAGTTTGCCCGAATACCTTCAAGACAGAAATACCGCGGATATATTCTACCGCCTCATGATTCATCGTTTCCAACGAGTCCTGATAGGTCTGCATCAGTTTCATGCCTTCCTTGCCCATCAGAGATTTTTGGAGGAAAAAGCCGATGCCAAAAAGCAAGAGCAGTGGTACGCCAATGCGCCAGTCAAACAGAAGCATTAAAATCAGGCTTACTACCATGGTTACTTGTGCGCCGACCAAGTCTGGAAGTTGATGGGCTATAAAGGTTTCTGTTTGAAAACTATTTTCGTCAATAATTTTCCGCAGTTTGCCACTGGGATTAGCGTCAAAATATCCCATAGGCATTTTTGCCAGATGTTTTAGCGCAGCCATTTTTAGATTCTTTTCGGTATGAAACGCTGTCACATGGGAGCATAGCAAAGCACAAAAATATAATGCCAGACCAATCAGCTCCAAAATTAAGGCAATCACTCCCCAGCGAACTAAACTTTGCGTATCCAAAGCACTGCCGGTAAAAACATTCACCAATTCGCGCGCAGCAAAATAGACACAGAGGAAGGGGCCTAAAATAAAGATGGCACTTACGCCGGATAAAATACGGGATATATTCAATAAGCTGTGCTTTTCTCCTGTATTTTATCCGGCGTAAGTGCCATCTTTA
>OLPA01002706.1_pt1 | contig 12845 bp, 8 predicted proteins | sample 1672811 | NCBI WGS metagenome assembly OLPA01 (sample SAMEA3136726, study PRJEB25190) | human gut metagenome | biome: human gut; feature: human-associated habitat; material: faeces | place: Austria | collected 2013
ATGCCGAGCAGTATAAAAATAACTGATCCTACCATATTGCCACAAAAAGTCAAAGAAACCAGACGCATATTTCCGTTGACACGGAAGTCAGATTATTCTATATAACAAAGTCAGCACACAAACAACCGATAAAAATTTCATTTTATAATGAAATAGGCAGCTAATCTTCTTAGCTGCCTACCCGCCAATGGAATATTTGGATTCAGGCATTACCCATGCCTTCCTACGGTCATTCTTATTATATTCTCAAACAAATTTACTATTCCTATAAAAACAGTATTTTATCATATAATTCTTTCCAATTTGCTGGTAACACATTCATCTTATATATATCAATTTTTGTTTTTGAAATAAGTTTTTCCAGTTCCCTTGCCAACATATCAGCATCTTTTTGTGGTAATATTTTCTTCAATGCATATAATCGTGAATAAAGATTTGTATTATCCGGAAGCACATCTGCACTATCCCTATTATCTGGAATCACTACAGAGGAAGTCATACCAACCACCATAGAATGATGGGCACAATAATTTCTTAAATTTCTAACAGCATCTAACCATGTGTCCATCTGCTTTGTTACTTCTTTTTTATAGTTATTTTGTGAATACGTGTAATTTAATACCTCTTTTCTCAGATCACCTCGCATATATGAATAAATCATCACTATTGTTCCCATTTCAAAATAAGAAAATGCTGCCCATACAGGTAATACATTGTTTTGGCGAGTTCCCCCTTTACGGTACTCCCTTAGTTCCGGATGTTTTACAACATCTCGTCTGAGTTTTTCCTCATCATTTGTTAAATTGGCAAAAAATTTCGTATTAAAAAAAGTTATATTTCTATTTCTGGTCTTTTTATCTTTCTCGCTCTTAGTAGGTGTGTAGTATTGTCTATCCAAATAAAAGCCTGCATCTCCGGTCTTTAACGAAACAGCATTCGCAATCGCACTTTTAAAACGAACCTCTGCTTTCTTACAATACTTAAATAATAATAACCTTAATTGCACATCAAAATCATATAGTTCAAAGAAAACTTTTGAATCCGCCTTACTTCCAAACGCATTGACTTGTGTCAAAAGAAATTTTCCATAACGGCTTGCTCTGAAATAACCTGCATAACCAAGAAATTCTCTCATCTTTTTTCTTTGACGAAAAGTGATATATTTTTTCATTAATGCAACCTGGGATTCTAAATCCATTGGTAACTCAGTATTCGGCATTTGCAGCACCCTCTTTCATAGTAAAAAAAAAGAATGGATATACCATTCTTAATCCCGCCAATGGAATATTTGGATTCGGGCATTACCCATGCCTTCCTACGGTCTATGATTATATTACCACATGACATTTAAAATATCAACAATTTATTCAAAAAATCCCTTATGTATCCGGACTGTCCTTCTCTTTTTTTCTGTAAATCGGCTTATATATAAATCAATCATTTTTAGAGCAAGTTTCGCAATGTAGCACAATAACCCCTTCCGGGGTTACTGGCCACTTGCAACTTGATGGGGATTTCGTTTCCCCATACCCTCGACCGCAATCAAAGATATGCGTATTGGTTCCCATTGTCATGGTCACAGCGTGATGATTCTTCATCACTTGTTTTCACAGCAAGCTGTAAAATTTTCTCTTTCCTATGCGGAACCTTTATGCAGAAAGGAGCATTGAATGACAAGACCCAAAAAAGATGAAGCACTTACCAAAACTAAAGATGTTCACCTGCGTATGAATGAAACGGAATATGAGATTCTTCTGGAAAGAGTCACTGCAACAAACATGACTGTTTCTGATTTTATCCGAAACGCCTTGAACAGTCAGAATGTTATTATCAAATATGAAATCACTGCAGATGTTCTAGAAATAAAAAGACTGATTGGTGAATTGGGTAAGATAGGAAGCAACCTCAATCAGATTGCCCGATATTTTAATCAAGGTGGAATTATCTCCTCAGAAATGAGAACAGAAATAAAAAAATCTCTCCGGGATATTTATGAAATGAAATATGAAGTGATGAAAATGGCAGGTGATTTTCATGGCAGTAATTAAACATATCGCAAGCAAAAACTCTGACTATGGAGAATCGGAACGGTATCTTATCTTCCAACACAACGAGTATACCCGAAAACCGATTCTTGATGAAGAAGGGCATATGATATTGAGAGAAGAATGTTATCTGGACGGTCTGAACTGTGATCCATTCACTTTTGCATCGGAATGTCAGGAACTGAACAGCTACTACCACAAGAACAAAAACTTCAATGAGATAAAATCCCATCACTATATCATTAGCTTCGACCCGAAAGACAGAGATGAATGTGGATTGACCGGTGAACGTGCCCAGCAACTCGGATTGACTTTTGCAAAGAAAAACTTTCCTGGTCATCAGGCTTTAGTCTGCACTCATACCGATGGTCATAACGAAAGTGGAAATATCCATGTACACATCGTAATCAACAGTCTCCGTAAATATGACATACCACAAGAACCCTATATGGAATTTGACTGTGAAGCAAAAGCCGGATACAAGCACCATCTAAGCACAGCATACCTTATCCATTTAAAACAGGAAGTTATGGATATGTGTAAAAAAGAAGGACTACATCAGGTTGATCTGCTCACTCCTGCTGAAAGAAAAATCACAGAAAAAGAATATTGGGCACAACGCCGGGGACAGGAAAAACTCGATAAGTTAAATCAGAAAATGAAAGAAGATGGAATCACTCCAAAGGGAACTCGTTACCAGACAGAGAAACAATTTCTTCGTGACGCTATTGATGATGCTGCAAGTACCGCCCGATCACCAGAAGAATTTTCAAAAATCCTTGATGAAAAATATCACATTATCTTCAAAATCAGTCGAAACCGGTACAGCTATCTTCACCCTGGCAGAAAAAAATATATCACTGGAAGAAATCTTGGAACCAGATACACAGAAGATTTTCTCTTGAAAACATTTGAGGAAAACACAAAATCCCATAAAGAACAGAAAGAAGAAATTCTGGAACAGCAAACTCCGAATACTTCCACAGATTCGCCAACTGTTCCTTTCTCCGATACTTCTGCTATCCCTGCACCATTCATTTTCATAAAATCAGATCTCCGGCTTGTCATAGATCTGCAAACCTGTATTAAAGCACAGCAGAGCGAAGCCTATGCTCAAAAAGTAAAGCTCACCAATTTAAAGCAGATGGCTCAGACTGTTGCCTACATACAGGAACATGGCTATGATTCTCTTGATGATTTCCATGCAACACTCGATCAAGCATCAGACCAGACCAGTGCTTCCAGAAAATCTTTAAAAGATACTGAACAGCAACTTAAAGATATGAATGAGCAGATTCATTTTACCGGACAATATCTGGCATATAAAAATGTGTACGCAGATTATCGCAAAAGCCGAAACAAGGAGAAATTTTATGAAGAACACCAGGCAGAACTTTCCCTGTATGACACAGCTCTCCGAACACTCAAAGAAAAATCTGGCGGGAATAAATTGCCTTCCATGAAAGCTCTATATGCTGAAAAGGACCGGCTTGTTGAATTGAGGAATAGACAGCGTGAAGATTTTTTTAATCACCGGGATTATGAACGGGAACTTCGCACTGTGTCTGCTAATATTGATATGATTCTTAAGAAGAATTACGAGCAACTACATGATAGAAAAGAGCCAAATTTATAGAGACACATTAAAAGGGACAGATTGTTCCTCTGTCCCTAAAAATATATCTCTATTTTTCTAACTGCTCATACCAATCTTCTGGAAACCCTATATGTCTCAATGATATATCATTCTCATATTCTTCTACAATAGCTTTTAATTCTATCAAGACTTTGTTGATCCATTCTTTTTTATTTGGATATAATAATTTTAATACAAGTATTTGTGAAAACAATTTTCTGTTTGGTGACATTTCTAATTCCCTTGGCATTTTGGGTAATGCGGGAAATGACCAATAATACAGCCTTGAATAATGTGCACAACGGTTTCTTAAATCAGTGATGCAACGTAACCAGCTTTTTAAACAGGCCACTGATGTACCATATAATTCTTTTGCTAAATATTTCTGGTCACCAGACTGCAAATCCGCATAAAAGTAGGACAACATTCCCATTGAAAAAAATTCAACAATAACCCATATAGGAAAATTTCCGCCATACTTTTCTTTATGGTGCTGAACTACTGATGTACTTTTATTTTCCTCTATACATACATTTAACAGTTTCACGAACTTTTCATGATTGTGCCTGTCATTGTAAATAGCCCCATCCATATATCCTAAAGCCCCATGAACATGTCCACTGTAATAGGCTAATTGCGTTCTTAAATATAATTCAACTTTTTCTATATAATTAAATAATACACCACGCAATCTACTGTCAAATTCATAGATTCTTTGAATTCTGTGAAAGTTTATATTTGAAAAATACGTCCCATCCTTTTTTCTAAACGGAAGGAAATAAGCAGATAATCTATAATAATTCGCCTGTTTTAAAAATCCGATACATTCTGTATCATTATCTATAATAAAACCCTTTTCTTTAATAATTTCGACTTGTTGAGCAAAGGTTTTCGGTTGTTTCATTACCTGTACAGTTGCTTCATTATTTTGCAACTTTTCATTTTTAGTTTCACTTGTATTCACCATTATTTCTCCAAAAATAAAAATGTCTCCCCATGGGACACATCACTTGCGTGAGAGGTGCGGGGAGTCCTGTTAGTGTTATGATATGATATTTGAGAGAAAAAATCAACCATTTTTTATATATTGCCCTCAAAAATTCCGGCAAGACTTTTTTACTTCTTCTTCCTTTCCATCTCTTCTTCCATCGCCTTCTGTTGCTGTGGCTGTCCTTTCCCTTGACTGGCTATCTTCTTCTGATGATTTCGGAGCCGTTTAAGTACCGATCTCCGTGGAGCGTTCTTATCCTTTTTCTTTGGAGTGTTATTCATCAGTCCGTCAATCATATTATAGTTGGCTTCTTCTGCCATCTCTGCACTGCGAAGATATTCTCCATTATCCATAACCTTCTGCCAGTTTGCCAGCTCTGGTTTCTTCTTTTGTGTTTCTCCAGATTGTGTCTGTCCGGTCTGGGCTTGTGCCTGCATTTCCTGTTGTTTTTGCTGTGCCTGCTCTGCCTGTTGCTGCATGAAATTCTGGATGTTCCGTCTGGCTTCTTCATCAAAGCCGTTGTAACAGTCATTCATAACTACGGTACCTTCTTCACTGAGAATCACATAGGCTGCTCTTGTCCCATACTCCTCATGTTCCATCAGAAACCATTTCTTTTCGTTCATCAGGATATAATCCTGTGCAAGCCATGTCCCTTTCTTTCCTTCGATTTCGTACCCGATCGTATCAATGGAAAGTCTGGTATCGGAAGAACTTTTGATTGTGAGAAATTCCGGAATGATGATAAAACCATCTTTGTTGACATAGTAAGCTGTGGTTTTTCCATCATCGGTAATGATGATCACATCGCTGCAACCGATGGAATGACCTTTGAAGTTCTTCGGTCGTTGCTTCTGTAAACGGAGTTTAATATCAGCCGGAGTTTCCCCCGGCTGGATTCTTCCAATGTACACCTGCTGATAGTTTTCTATCTGGACTGTTCTTCCTTCGCTTTTCAGTTTCTCGTAAGAACGGAAACGCACATCCCGGTACTCTGGGGTATCTTTTACCTGATATACTGCACACTGACTTGTACTCATTCTTCGTCCTCCTCTTCCAGTTCCATTTTATATTCTTCCAGATCCATAAGAAAAACTTCATATCCTTCATCGCTCATACAGAACAGTTTTCTTATGGTATTGCAGACAAGCCCGATCATATCTGCATCGCCTTTCAGAAAAGGAATGATATGATCGATTGCCTCCATCGTGTCATTTCTGTTTCCTTTATCAAACATTGCTGTTACTAAACATTCATCCGCATCAAAGTTCATCGCCAAATCCATCATAATTCCACTTCTCCCTTCTTATGTGTCTTGGATTTCTCCGTTGTCTTATTCTGCTCCTGTGCTTTTGCCCTTGCCTGAAAATCTTTTAAAGACTGCAGCACAGATTTCTTCACTTCACCTTTTGCTCTGCTTGCAGGTTCTGCCTTTTGTGGCTGGCTCCGATTTACAGATACCGGTTCCTGCTCTGCCCTTCTGTCTGCCGCAACCGCAGAAGGTTTCTGTCCACTTCCTATTACTGTTTCTGTCGTATATTCCGTTTCCTTTACCCTTCCATGCTTTTCATCCAGATACTTTTCCATGTCTGCGATTGCTTTCTGCACCAGAGGGCTTTCTTTATAGTGTGGAATCATATCTATCAGATCACGCCGTATCCGGTCTGCACTCATCAACTCATATTCTCCGGAATAATTTTCATCACCATCTTGCAGATCAAATCCGATTCCTTTAATCCCATGCAGTCTCTCTGCTGGGATACTCTCATATATTTTAATGGCTTCTTCTAAAGTGAGGTTGTTATGGTACTCTCCCATGACCGGAAACTCCATGCACTCTGCGACATAAAAACTGATCGTGGCTTCTGGCTGTTCCTGCTCCGGCTGTTTGTCAAAAATAGAAAATCGCTCTGTATCTTCCAGACGGGAAAGTAAAGAACGGGCAGTTATAACATCGCTGTCTATATCGGATTCCTCGGATACCTCAAGCAGCCAGTCCTTGATAGTTTCTGTTTTCTTATTCAAAATATCCTCCGTGAGTTTTTCCACCTGTTCTTCTCTATTTTCAACTGTATCGTTATACTCATAGGTATCAACGTCATAGCTAAAATTATCCAGGTCCACAGCGAGCTTTTTAATCTCCTGCTGGTCAAGATATTTTTCGGATTCTTTTATATACTCTGCCAGAGTGATTCGCTCCTCTGCAATCGGGTTAATATCCACCTTAATTCCTGCCATCGCTATACCAGATTCATTTAAGGCATTGAAAAAGCTATCTTCTCGAATATCACCTTTATAGGAAAGAACCACATCAAGGTCAGAATCTTCCCGGTAGAGGTCTTGTCTGCTTCTGGAACCATACACTCTTGCAGCAAGCAGCTCTACCTCCTGTTCCATTCCCATATCTTCTAATACTGCCTGTGCATGATACAGGACACCTCTTTCAACTTCTGCCCTGCTCAAGCTATTTAATGCCAGTTCATTTCTTCCAATCTCAGAAGTCGCACGAAGTTCCCCCTCCTGCAATAAATCCTTAGAGTGCTGGATCGTCATTTCTTCAAATTCTTTATAATCCACTTTGACACATTCCAGGTCATCCATTCTTTCACTTTTAAGGATTTCATAAGCAGCTTCCTGAATGGATGCGTCTGGATTATCGTAATCACCACTCTGGATTTCATGCAGATCAGAGTCATAAAAAATAAACGAATATCCTTCTTCTGTTGCCTGTATGGTCAGATACCCTTTACTCCTGATAAACTGCATTGCGATTCCTTCATAGGTTTGCATTGCTTCTTCCCTGCGAAATCCTTCAAAAATACTTGCTGGGCAGTTTTTTTCTAATTGTATCCGCTGCATCTGTTCTTCCTGAACTTCTTCCACATCTGCCATCAGTTCTTCATAATCCACTACTTTTGCGTCTTCCAATGAGTACCCTTTATCTTCCAAAATATCACTGGCAGCTTCATCTACATAAATTGTCGGATTGTCATAGATTCCTCCATCATCCTCCTGATAATCTTCATTGTAAAATGTATAATCATAGCCATCTTCAGCAGTCTGGATTGTAAAGTATTGTTTTCCAATCTGATATGCAATCTGTACCTCATTCCAGTCCAGCATATTTTCCATTTTATTTACCGCTTCATATATTTCCGGATTCAGCCACCCTCCGATCTGTTCATATGCATGGGTCAGCTGATCTATTCCGTTTTCACATCGGATAAAATCCATGCTTTCCTGCATTGTTTCCGTATTCTGGATACCAAGCACTTTTTCCTGATGATTTGGCAGGCGTAAATATTCCTGCATCGCTTCATCCAGTGATTCATACCGGTTTACTTTTACTACACCCTCTGCATTTACATCTTCCATCACATAAAAATTATCAACGTAATGAATCTCTGGCATTTTCAACTTTATGCCTTCTGGCAGCTGCACCTCACTGACTGCATGGAAATTAAACCGGACATCCGTTCCAGATTCATTTTTTCCTGCCATCGTTTCTTCCCAGGTATCTTTCTGTACTGCCTGTATTTCTTCGATTGTAAGTGTCTGTCCACTCCGCAGGGTTACAACAGAATCTTTCGGGAATTCCGTCAAGTCATAAAGTGTTGTTCCATTTTCCTGCAAATATTCTGATACAGCTTCTAACGCTCCTGCATCAAACCCATTCCATAAATCCTCCGCTACAAGCTGTCCATTTTCTGCTACGATAATCCCTGCCACATCGGAGCCAAATTCATCATGTTCCATTAAGAAGAACTTCTCCCCCGCATATTCCTTTTCATCAACCGTATGCCATGTCCCGTTATGTCCTTCTGCTTCATATCCTCTTGTCTCTGCCGTGATTGTCACTTCGTTTTCTCCTATCGCCTGTTCTATCCTCTGCATCCGGATCTCAGCTCTTGCCATGTCGATAAACCCATCTAAAACTGCCGGGTGGCTTTCGATCACATAATCCAGGTTTAGATTTCTACCCCGGCTGACATTTTCCGGGACTTCGATATGCTCCGCCCAGTCTTTGTTCTGTCTGGAAAATCTTCCATCATGGGAAAGTTCACGGATGGTATTTGCCATAACAAAATTCATACGTTCTTCCCCGAAGCGTTCCACGACTTCTTTTGCCGCATCCTGCTTTAAGTGCAGCCCGTCAAAATTCTCCCGGATGGCTTCTTCGATTGCTTTCTTACAGTCCAGGTTTAACTTTCTGGAATCCAGATAAGCATCCACATCCCGTTCTCCCATTGCCTGTTCCAATGTTCCTTTATAAACTGGCGGATATGCCCTGACGGAATTATGTTCCAGCATGTTCATTCTCTGCTGGACAAACTCCGGAAGTTCCTGAAATCCAAAAGAATCTACATAATAGGCTGTGATCTCTGCACCCCTGTTTATCACGATCACATCACTTACCGATAAGGAATGGCCACGGAAATCTTCCGGTCGGTCAATGTTAAAGCGTTCAAATATATTGTCTAACGTGATCGTTGGCATCCACGGTGCTGCATAAACCATCCTGTAATCCTTTCCGTCAATGGTATAGCCCAGACTCTTTGCGGATTCCATTCCCATAAACTGATAAGTATGCTCATCTCCGGTATCCATCTGATAAATGGCAAACCTTCTGCTTTCTCCATGCAGAAGAAGTGTCTCATCAATCTTTTCTGCACTCTGCTGTACCAGTGCTTCCTGTTTTGTAGCAGATATTTCTCTCTCTTTCTGCACTTCCCATTCTGTTTCTGTGATTCCAAAGATACCGTCATATCCAAGGATCTCACTTTCCGTCTCCACAAGCATCTGTTCTGCCCGTTGTGGATTCTCTGGATTTCCGTGTAAGATATAAATTTCTGCCCCTCCACGGTACAGTTCATATGCCCGGTCTTTCGTAAGCGGGAGCATATGGTCTAACTGAATTCCTGCCTCGTGCATTTCCGTAAAACCGATCATGCCATCCGGGAAATTGTCAATCTGTGCCTGTGTTTCATTCATAAGGCTTCTCGTATATTCACTTCCCGGTCTGCGGATTGCGGTCATCATACGGTTCACCAGTCCAAGCACTTCGTCTTTGTCATCCATCTTATATGCAAAATTCACAATAAGATTTCTCTGGGAATCTGTGAAATTTCCTGTATTTGCAGCTTCTGCCGTTTCAATCAGACGGTGAGCATACTGCATGGCTGTTTCTTCTACAATCTCCGGTTCTTTCACTGGGAAGTTTGCCCTTGCTGCCTGGATTACTTCATACACTAGCTTTGAACCGGCTTCATCGTAAGATTCCCTCATGTCCCATACCAGGTCATTCAGTCTTTCCACCCGTCCGGGGAAAGTTTCTGCATATTCATTTACAAATGCCTTTTCTTCTTCTGAAAAAATATTTCTTGGAAACTCTGCTTTATGCACCAACATCTCTGCCTGCTCTTTCGGAGAAAGGTCAGAAAAATAAGTAACGCCTGTGTCAGCATCATATTCCACATCATAAAAATCAATCGGATAATTCTCTCCGTGTCCACTGCTGTCATAGAGTGGTGTGACGGCAGCACCTTTTTCCTCCAGAAAACTTTCCAGTGGTTTCTCATTCTCCTCTATCTCACCACTTTCCAGAAGGCGGACGTATTCCCCCACATTCTGCTCTAACTGTTCCCTGCTCATGTTTTCGATCAGGTCATAAGTAAACTCGGAACCCATGCTGCCTGAAAGATGCAGGATCAAATCTTCCTTATGGAAGGTATCCCGCACCGGTCTTTCCATTTCCAGTTCGTGCATCTGTGTCTCGATATTCTCAATGACTTCTGCAGACGTTTTCCGGATGGTATCCATAGATGCCCGGAGTGCTTTCATATCCTTGCTCTCACACCAGCTGGCAATATAGGTAAAAGAGTATTCTGAAGTATCCAAACCAAAGTGATTGCAGACAATATAGGCAATACTTTCTGCTTCTACTTCTTTTGTTGTCCGGTCTTTTAAAATTCCTTCCGCATCCATTACCTCCCGGTCATGCAGCAATGCATGGCTTACTTCGTGTACTCCGGTTTTCATGGTCTGAAGATTACTCATATCTTCCTGAATTGCAATATACTTTTCTGTCTGATGATAATAGCCTTTTGCTTCCCCTTCTATTTCCATCATGCGGATTGGCACAGGAGAAATGTTCTGCAATGCTTCCATAAATGTGTCATAAAACTGTACACTCCCGGTAAGTTCCGATACTTCCAGCTCTGCAATCGGCTCTCCCTCTGTCTGGCTGACATCAAATACCGTTGTCACACGGAACCTTGGAATGACCATCTCCACGATCTCTGTTTCCGGCTGACCGTCATCCCCGATCACCGGCTCTTTTGTTACAGGGTCAATCTTTTCAATCTCCTGTTTCTCACGGATGGGTGCCGGTGCGATGATCTGGATTCCTTTTTCCCCACGTTTTACATGGCGGTTAAACTTCTTCTGCCACGCCTGATACCCTGCCACCAGAGTAGCCTCCGGTTTCTGCATGGTGATCAGAAGGGTGTTATTAAAACTGTAATTATGGAACTTGGACATGGTATTCAGATATTCCGTATACCGTTCCGAAGTAAAAATCTCCTTTACGCCCTGTTCCAGCCGTTCCGATATTTCCTTTAACTGTTTCTCTATATTATTTGCCATAAAACAAATCCTCCTTTTGGATTTCTCCCGCCAGAAAATATCCTGACGGGAAACTTTTTATAACTCCTGTTCGTGTTTCTTCTTTGCTGATTTCTGCACAGTCGGCTGCTGTGGTGCGTTTTGCTGTGCTTTTTCCTGCTTTAAGCGTTCCAGAATAGATGGCTTATGGATTCTGTCTGCTGTTTCCGGAAGTTCTTTTTCTTCTACAGCATCCCTGCTATCTGTGCTACTTCCTTCTCTGCCAATATCCTCATCTGCCATAATCGTCTCATTGCCCTTTTCATCCATGTTCAGCAACGCATTTAACTCAGATAACCGTTCCATCTTTTCATTCAGCTCTGCTTCTTTCGGGAATGGTTTCTTTACCTCTTCCTGTGCTGTCGCAAGCTGCTGTTGTACGGTTTCCAATTTCTGCTCACTTTCCGTCAGCTTCCTGTCAATGGAAGAAAGGGTGTTATGGATACGCTGCATATTTCCTACCGGGTCTTTTCCGATTTCCAGCTTATAAGAACATTTCCCTTTGACCGTCAGTTCAAATGCATTGGAGAACATATTGTAGGAAGCAGATAACGTAAACCCATGATATTCCCCGACCTTTCCACCGGTGCTAACGGTTTTTAGTCCTGCACAGGCAGCGATCAATGCCTCGCCTGCTTCTTTCTTATCTTCATAAAGGACATTTCCTACTGTCATGGCAAACGTGTCATTATCCTGTAAATCCACGCTTTTTACTACCTGGGAATCTATCTGCATCCCGGCAATCCGCTCTTTCAATGCACTGATCTGTACCGGGAAATTCTTTGCAATATCGGATTCCAGACGGTAAATCTGACTGGTATGGTTTGCCTTTAAGAGTTTCAGCTTACTCACCTGCACATCCAGATCCATTTTTTCCTTAATGTACGGATTGCTGAGTTTTGATTCTTTTGTTATTGAGCGATGGCTGCGTGACCGCGATATGTTTGTATCGACAGCACAGGGGCTGGGGGCAGAAGTAAATGTGCAGGTCGCATCGTTTTTTGCAAAGGCCACATTTCGCCGGGCATTTCCCACGGTTTCTGTGAAAAAGCGCTGTCGGCAGTATCGGCATCATTGCAAAAACAGCCCCCATCGGGCAAAGGAACTGACAGAAGAAACGCTCCTGCGTACACATCCCGATCAGAATAAGAATAAGAAGTACGATTCCGATCTTATAGGAAGCATTCGGAAGTTTTCCGGCAGTCAGCATGGAAAAAACATCCCAGGGGCTCATGCCCTGAAGCTTTGCATACCATCCGGTCAGTATGGAAAGCAGCAAAAAGGCCAGAAGAATATATTTCACTTTCTGAAGTGCCCGCACCACTTTTTCCGGATAACCATGGCGCCCCTTTTTATGAAAAATCTTCTGCCGGATAAAAAGTGTCAGCTCATACATGGCATCACCAAGCGAACCAAATGCACACGCATATCCGCAGAAATGCCTTCCAAACAGGATTGTAATTACAAGAAGCACACCTGTCACATCAAGAAAAGAATTCCGAAAGCCACC
>OLPA01002709.1_pt1 | contig 12829 bp, 11 predicted proteins | sample 1672811 | NCBI WGS metagenome assembly OLPA01 (sample SAMEA3136726, study PRJEB25190) | human gut metagenome | biome: human gut; feature: human-associated habitat; material: faeces | place: Austria | collected 2013
AGAGCTGCTTGTCGCGCAGTGTGCCTACGTCCACGCCGTCCAGCACATAGGTGCCTTCCGTGGGGCGGTCCAGCGCGCCGATGATGTTCATCAGCGTGGATTTGCCCGAACCGGACGCGCCCACGATGGCCACAAATTCGCCTTTGCGCACCGTCAGGTCAATGCCGTGCAGCACCTCCAGTTCCTCGCCCGTGCCGATGGGGAACCGCTTGACGATGCCGTGCATGTCGATGATGGGAGCATCCATATCACATCCCTCCCGGGCCGCCGCTGGGCATGCCGCCGCCACCGGGCATATCGCCGCCCGGCATGCCGCCGCCCATGTCCATGCTGAACATGGCGTTTTCCCCGCTCTGCTGCGCGTCGTCCGCGCCCGCGGCGGCCGTGGCCGTATCATTGGCGCTCGTCTTTACCTCCATCCCGTCGGAAAGCCCTTCGCCGGAGATCTCAATATAATAATCCGTTTCCATGCCCGTTTCCACAGGGATGGCCGTGAATTCCGTTTCGCCTCCGCTGCGGGCGTAAACCACGCTGCCGCCGTTTTCGTCCGTGCCCACCGCATCGTAAGGAACGGCATAGACGTCCGTCACCTGGGAAAGGATGATCTCCACCTTCGCGGAAAGGCCGATGAGCAGGCCGCTGTCCTTCCCGGTTACGGTCACCTCGGCCCCGAAGCCAGAGCTGCCGGTACCGCCCTGCGTACTGCCTGTGGAGCCGGAGGTGAGCGAAAGCTGGGACACCGTGCCCGCGATCTCCGTGTCTCCGGTGGCGTCGCTTTTGATGATGGCCTGCTGGCCCACAGCCACGCTTTTGATATCGTCCTCGTCAATGGTAATGGACACCTTCAAATCGTCGGTGTTCTGGATGACCGCCAACGCCGTGTTGGAGGTACCGCCGCCCGCGGCCGAGCCAACCGTCGCGTTCAGCGTAGTGATGGTGCCGGACGCACCTGCGGTGATGGTGCAGTCCGCGATCTGCTCCTCCAGCTCCTCGATCTCATCGCTGGTGCCCGCGTTTTCCAGATTTTCGGCCGCGGTCTCCATGTTTTCCTTAGCCTGCCGGAGGGTTTCCGTAGCCGTCTCGTAGGTGCTCCTGGCCTGCAGCCAAGCCTGGTCCGCCGCGGCATAGGCCTGATACAGCGCGTCGTAGCCGCTGTTTGCCTTCGCAGTCTTGAGCGCATCCTCCGCCGCCTGCCGCGCGGCGGACTTCGCGGTGTAATCGCTTTGCGCCGCCGCGGCCGTGTTCTGCGCCGCCGCCAAAGCCGCCGCCGCCGAAACCGCCGCCGCGGCTGCCGCCGCCGAAGCCGCCCCGATGGCTGTCGTTGCGAGGGGGCCGGGGACGGGTCTTGGTGCCCACGCTGCCGGGACGGGGCTTGCCGCCGGGGCCGCGGGGATACCACAGGCCGTTGACGAACACATACCGGGTGCCGAAGCCGCCCCGGTAGCGGGAAGCGCCGGAGATCACGCTGACAATGACGAACAGCACGATGAGCATGATGACGATACCGATGATGGAAGAAATAAAGTCGCCGGTGGAATCGTCATAATAATGGTCGGGATAGTTGTCCATGGGCAGGTTGTCGGCGCTGCCGTCGTCGGAGAGTTGGGTGGGCCAGTTGCTGTAGGTGACGGCCAGGGAGAGCTTGTCGCCGTAGTCCATGTTGCTGGCGGTGAGAACGTGGTCGCCGTTCTGGGTAACGCCGTCGCTGGCCTCGCCGGTGACGCCCGCCGGATCGTGCCAGGTGAGAGTCATTTCGTCCACAAGGATGCCGTCAAACCAGCCGGGGGTGTAGTCGTAGACCACGGCGCCGCCATTCAGCCGGTACATGTACTCCTGCACCCAGCTGAAGGAGAAGGAGAACTCCTCGCCAGCGTCATAGCCGTGAACAAAATCCACATAGGCATAGCTGTTGTCATATTGGATGTCGTCAATGTTGTCGGTGAGCGCCGTCATGTCCCGAATGGAGCCGTTGGGGATGCCGATCTTCACGCCGCCCTGCTGGCTGTTGGCGGCGGGCAGATCCTCCAGCGCCTTCCAGCGGAAGATGAGGCGGATGGCAAGGCTGCCGTCGTTCACATTGGGGGTCACATCCACCTGATAGGAGAGGATGCGGTCATAGTCCTGCGCAAAGGCGGTCTGCACCGTCGCGGGCAGCAGCGCCGCCAGCAGCAGCGCGGTCACCAGAAGGGAAAGCAGCTTCTTTTTCATGCCTCTGCCTCCTTTCGGTTGCCGGTCTGGAGCTGGCAGATGTGCTCCATTTTGGCGCTTTCGGCGCGGATAGCCGCGCACTGGGGATCCGTCCAGATCTTCTCCCACGGGTCGGTGAGAATGTTGCCCAGGGTCACGCCGCCCAGCCAGCTCTGGCAGGGGACGACGGTGCCGTCGGGGGTGATGGCCATGTTGCTCAGGCACGCGCCGCAGGAGGGGATGAGCCGCAGACCGAGGCCGCGCAGCGTCTCCTCCGGCAGCCAGTCGGGGCTGGTGAAGTCCAGCTCCATGCCCAGGCTCGCGGCGTCCTCCACAGCGTCGCGGAGAACGTCCTCCAGCTCGGACGCGGAAAGACGGGTGGCCACGCTGCCCTCGGTGGTGGCGCTGCCGGAGGGGATAAGGCCGGAGCAGGTGGCGTAGCGCACGCCCAGCGAGGCGGCGAAGCGAAGCGTGTCGGCATAGTCGCGGTTCACGCTGCAAAGGGGCGTGTTAATGGACACGATAAGCCCCGCAGCCACGGCATTTTTGATGCCGGCCACGGTGTCGCCGAAGCCGTCCACCCCCACGAGGGCATTGTGCACGGCGGCCTTGTCGCTGTAAAGCGTCACCTGCACGCTGTCGAGGCTGGCCTCATACAGCGCCTTGCTCAGCTCCGGCGTCAGACGGCGGCCGTTGGTGTTCAGCCGCGTGACGAACCACTGGGCGGCGTCCACCAGCTCCACCAGATCGCCCCGCAGAGTCGGCTCGCCGCCGGTGAAGGTGACTTGGGGGATGTTGGCCGCCTGCAGGCGCTTCAGAACTTCCTTCCACTGGGCGGCATCCAGCTCCTTTACCTCGCCCATGGGCTGGCCGGCGGCGTAGCAGTGCAGGCATTTCTGGTTGCAGTGCCACAGGCCGTCGCGGGTCATGGCGCTGACCATGAGATCCATGCGGTGGGGGGCGGACATCTTGTCGGCGTACTCGCCCAGAGACAGGGGGGCTACCTCCACCTCCGGCTCCTCGCCTCGGGCAATGGCCACCAGAGAGCGCAGAAGCGTACCCATGTCCTCCCGCAGCACCTCGGCCTTTACAAAGGGATAGACCTTTTTCTTGGCGCCGCGGACGGCCTGCTCCAGCATGGAGTCCCAGTCGTCGGCGCTGATCTCCAGCCCCGCGTAAGGTTCCATGCAGTACATGAACTCCGACAGGAGCACCGCCCAGGAGAAGTTCAGCGGCACCAGCTGCGCGCCGTTGAGCAGCAGCAAAAACGGATCCTCCGGGGACTGGGAGTGGGGCGGGATCATATGGATGCGCACCACGCCGGGGCCCGTGGGGTCCAGGGTAATATGACGCACGCAAGCTAAGTGCTTGCGGCGGTAGCTGTTTTCACGAAGGGATAAATGGCTCATAGGAAACCTCCTCTCTTATGCTTACCCACAGTATAGCAACATGGCGGCAAAATGGCAAGAAAAAAAGGAGCCGCCCCCTGTATAGGAGCGGCCCAAGCGGGTGGGATATTGGAAAGCTTCCGTGTATTATAATAGTACGGGCGGGGAACTTTGTAAATAGGAGGTTTTGCCGAAGACGGAGAGGTTTTGTCGAAGCGGGGGAGAAGATTACAAATTTGTGAACTTTTCACAAAAACAAAGTTAAGGCTTTTCAAATTCATGGCAATGTGGTATAATGCCCACAAGGATGAGGGGAAACTCCTCCCCGACCCTTTTGGTACAGACACAAGCGAAAGGAGCCAACAACTATGAAGTTCACATTTACCTGCAAGAAAGTGCCCCTGAACGATTCCGTGAAAGACTACGCCGAGAAGAAGATCAGCAAGCTGGATCGGTACTTCCCGGAGGAAGCCGAGGCATTTGTGACCTTCGCCGTGGAGAAGAAAAACCGCTGTGTGGTGGAGCTGACCATCCGCAGCCAGAACGGCACCCTGTTCCGCGCCCAGGAGGAAGACCGCGACGGCGATATGCGGGGCGCCATTGACGAGGCCGTGAGTTTTATCGACCGCCGCATCCGCAAGAACAAGACCCGTCTGGCCAAGAACCTGCGTGCAGAGGCGCTGGTGCCGGAGGTGCCGGCGGAGTTCGACGTGGCGGAGGAGCCGGCCTACGATCTGGTGCGCACCAAGCACTTCACCGTGAAGCCCATGAGCACCGAGGAGGCGATTCTGCAGATGAACCTGCTGGATCACAGCTTCTATGTCTTCCGCAACGTGGAAACGGAGACGGTGAGCGTGGTCTATCGCCGCAACAACGGCGGCTACGGCCTCATCGAAACCGACTGACAACATCATATAGTGCAAGGTCGGGGCGAATGCTCCGACCTTTTTTGCTGCGCGCGCCCCTGCCCGATAACGCTTCGCACTACTTCCTCCTGTCATTGCGAGCCAGTCCGCAGACCGGCGTGGCAATCCGACCCCCTTTCGCACTGCCCCCAAACCCTGCGCAGGGGTGGGGTTCTACCCCGCCCACGCCGCACTCCCCCCGTGCCGCCGCCCGACACGCACCGCCCCCTCCCTTGCTTTCCGTAGGGGCGGACGCCCCTGTCCGCCCCCGACACGCCTCCAAATCCGAAACAGGCCGCCTTTCCGTCTTGCATTGTGCGCAAAAAAGCGGCATAATAGAGGCAGAGAGGATGTGAAAGCAATGCTGCTGAAAAAAATATATTGCCGGATCTTTCAGGCGGCATTTGCGCTGGGGGCGCGGGTGCTGCCGTGGCGGAAACCGAAGTGCTGCACGGGAGCGGGGAGCCTTGCACGGCTTCCGGAGCTGCTGAAGGATGCCGGATGCAAAAAGCCCATGATCGTGGCCAGCCGCCGCCAGTGCGCCGCACCGGAATTCATCGCCATGACGGAAAAGCTGCCGGCATGGAGCGGGTTTCACGCGGTGACGGCCAACCCCAGGATCGAAACCGTGGAGCAGATGGTGCGGCAGTTCCGCGCCGAAGGGTGCGACAGTCTGGTGGCCATCGGCGGCGGCTCGCCTATGGACGCCGCCAAGGCCGCAGCGGCGCGGCTGGCTTGCCCGAACCGCACCGTGGCGCAGATGAAGGGGCTTTTGCGGGTGCGGAAAAAGATCGTGCCCTTTGCGGCGGTGCCCACCACCGCCGGCACGGGGTCGGAAACCACCATTGCCGCCGTGGTGACGGACGAAGCGCACCACAAGTACGCCGTCAGCGACCTGTGCTTGATCCCCCGCTGGGCGATCCTGGATCCGGAGCTTACGGTGTCCCTGCCGGCCTCCGTCACGGCGGAAACGGGCATGGACGCCCTGACCCACGCCGTGGAGGCGTATACCAATATACTATATAATACAAAGGAAACGCGGACGCTGGCGCGGCAGGCGGTGGCGGCCATTTTCGAGTTTTTGCCCAGAGCCTGCGCCGACGGAAGCGACCTGCAGGCGCGGCAGGAGCTGCTCACGGCGTCCTATCGGGCGGGCTTTGCCTTCACCCGCGCCAGCGTTGGAAACGTCCACGCCATCGCCCACACGCTGGGGGGACTTTACGATGTGCCCCACGGGCGCGCCAACGCCGTGCTGCTGCCGGTGGTGCTGGAGGAGTACGGCGCCGCGGCGCACAAGCGGCTGGCGGAGCTGGCAGACGTGGTGGGTCTGTGCCCCGCAGGGAGCGCGGCGGAGAAGGCGCAGGCGTTCATCGCCGCCATTTACGCCATGAACCGGCAGCTGGGCATCCCCGCGGACTTTGCCTGCATCCGGACGGAGGATCTGCCGCAGATGGCGGCGTGGGCGGAGGCGGAGGCCAACCCCGTGTATCCGGTGCCGGTGGTCTTCGATCGGCAGCGGTTTATAAAGGTCATCCGGCGGGTGATGGCGGCGCATTGACAGGAGCGGGGCGCCGTGGTACAATGCGGTATACCCCGTATGGTATGGAGGAAATTATATGAAACAATGTATGGACGCGGAGAATCTGCACAGGCGGCTGAAAAAGATCATCGGCCAGGTGCAGGCCATCGACCGCATGATCGACGAGGACGTGCCCTGCGAAGATGTGCTGTCTCAGATCAACGCCGCAAAGTCCGCCCTGAACGGCTGCGGCAAGGTGGTGCTGGAGGGGCACATCAAGCACTGCGTGAAGGACGGCATTGAGCACGGCGACGCGGACAAGACCATCGAGAGCTTCACGAAAGCCGTGGAGCGGTTTGCCAATATGCAGTAGATCGGCGCGCGCCTGCCGAAAAAAGGCCGCGCAGCCTCCGGCGGGTGCTGAAACCGCTCGGCGGCCTGTAGGATAATAAAAAACGGAAGGGGAGGACACGACCGATGCAGACAGTTCACTGCGCCGCCTGCGGCAAGAGCTATGATTACCAAAAGGAGGGCTTCTGCCCTCGCTGCGGTGCCTACAACCGTCCGCCCCGACGGGAATGGGTGGCCGCCGACGGCTCCGTTCACCACGGCGCGGACCGCGCGTCCGCCCGCTCCGGCAAGGTCTGCTATGAGGAAAAGGTCTGCTACGAGGAGAAGCAGTGCTTTGAGGAGCAGACCCGCAGACCGCGGAAAAAGCCGGCTGCCCAGGCCGTCCCGAAGCCCGCAAAGCCCCGCCGCGCCAAAGGGAAACTTCGGGATAACGGCACGGCGGCCGTGGTCATCACCCTTGTGCTGGCGATCCTCATTGCGCTGATAGCAGACGGCGGGCTGCTGGAAAAAGCGCCTTGGAACAACGACGGCTGGGATCCGGAGCCGCCCAAGCCGGACTACAATTACGACGTGGGCATTGACGCCTCCTGCGGCGATGCCTTCTGGGTCAGTGGCGACCTGGCCTTGCAGTTCATGGGCTACTTGACGAACGAGGACGGAGAGACGTACCTGTTTTTCCTGTCCAACGACTACGACATGGCCATGGATCTGCTGACGGACAGCTTCGTCACCATAGACGATCAGAACGGCTCGTCCTATGTGGCCGGCAACTGGGGATATAGCTGGATATGCTTTGACGCAGTGCCCGCTGTGGGATGGCAGACGCTGCACATCGAGTCCGAATTGGGCGAGATCACCGTTCACGACCTCGCCCCCGCCGGAGACGACAGCATGATGGAGTGGGTCTGGATCGTTCCCAGCCAAGATGCCATCTACGCGGCGCTGGAGCAGTCACCGACATAAAAAAGGCGCCGCCCCTACGTAAATTTATAAATTCCCTCTGTAGGGCGGCACCCATGTGTGCCGCCGCCGACACGCATTGCACCCCAAACGGCGGGGCATATTACTGTTTTCGTAGGGGGCGATGCCCACATCGCCCCGTCCGCACCGCATCATCTAAAAACTGTCATTGCGAACCGGTGACCGACGTCACCGGTGTGGCAATCCGTACTCCCCCGCATCGCCGATATTGCACCGCACTCCCTGTTACGCACCCGTAGGGCGGGGTGCCCACACCCCGCCGCCGACCACCGCCGCACCTCCCAAACCCCCTGTCATTGCGAACCGGCCCGCAGGCTGGTGTGGCAATCCGTAATATCCCCATGCACCGCACCCTCGATCCATGCGTAGGGCGGGGCGCCCACACCCCGCCGCTTGTCGCGCACCGCGCCTCTTGTTATCCTTTCCGTAGGGGGCGGCGTCCCCGACGCCCCGCTCGAACCGCGCTCCTTGCCACGCCGTAGGGGCGGATGCCTCTGTCCGCCTTCCCCCCCCACCTAAAAAACGCAAAAAAAGCATCCGAAGCCCTTCGCCTCGGATGCTCTTTATTATAATATAATGTGATTACATCCCTGCCCGCACCATGCAGTCCAGCACCAGCGTCAGAATGATGAACACCGCGCCCACCCACTTGGTAGCCTTGGCCAGCTTGGCGTCGATGGTGCGCGCCTTGCCCTTGGACATATAGGAATCGGCAATGCCGCCGATGGCGCCGGACAGACCCTTACTCTTGCCGGACTGGAACAGCACGATGAGAATGAGAACCAGCGCTGCCAGCAGCTGCACGATAGTAATAGCGATCAACATAGTTTTTCCCTCCGATTTATTGGATGCCCGCAGGCATAATATCCATCATGTATTGCTCATCATACCATACCCCTGTATAAATTGCAAGTAAAAAGAAAAAAGATTTTTCAAAAAAATAATCGAACAGTTGTTGCAATGCGCGGAAAAGTGTGGTATACTGCAAGGGAAAACAACGGAGGAGGGGGATCTGATGCAAAAGCTCACTGCCATGCAGCAGAAAATATACGACTATATCGCAAACACCGTCCGGAACCAGGGCTATCCGCCCTCCGTCCGCGAGATCGGGGAGGCCGTGGGGCTGAAGTCGCCCTCCACCGTCCATTTCCACATCAAGCATCTGGAGGAGCTGGGCTACATCAGCAAGAGCGGCCGCAAGGGGCGCGCCCTCACGCTGACGGAGCGGGCAGCCCCTGCCGCAGCCCCCGCGCCGGCGCAGGAGGCCGAGATCCCGTCCGGTCGTGTGCCCGTGCTGGGCGATGTGGCCGCCGGCTCGCCCATTCTGGCGCAGGAGTGCATTGACGACTATATCTCTTTCGACACCCAGGGGCGCGACGGGGAGTTTTTTGCCCTCCGCGTGCGGGGCGAGTCCATGCTGAACGCCGGCATCCTGCCGGGAGATCTCGTGGTGGTGCACCGCCAGCCCACGGCGCAAAACGGGGAGATCGTGGTGGCGCTGCTGGAGGACGAGGCCACGGTGAAGCGCCTGTCCCGCAGGGGCGGCGAGGTGTGGCTCCTGCCGGAAAACGAGAACTACAGCCCCATTGACGGCCGCTATGCCTCCATTCTGGGCAAAGTAGCCGCCGTCCTGCGCACCTATTCTTGAACAAAAAAGCACCCGCCGGCATTTTTTGCCGGCGGGTGCTAACCTATGCAAACAGCCTGTCATTGCGAGCCGGTCCGCAGACTGGCGTGGCGATCCGTTTCTAAAACAATGAATAGGGCGTTGCTTCAGTCAAAAGCACCCATCGGCATTCGTGCCGATGGGTGCTTCTTTTTTGCAGGATTACAGCCCGAAGCCCGGGATGTTCAGTCCGCCGGTGAGGCTCTGCATGCTGCTCTCCATGGCCTCCTCGGCTTGGCGCATGGCCTCGTTCACGGCGGAGAGCACCAGATCCTGCAGCATCTCCACGTCCTCGGGATCTACGGCCTCCGGCTGGATGATCAGCTCCGTGAGCTGCCGCTTGCCGCTGACCGTGGCCTTCACCACGCCGCCGCCCGCCGTGGCGGAGAAGAAGGCGTTCTCCACGTCCGCCTGTGCCTTTTCCATTTCCTGCTGCATCTTCAGGATCCTCTGCTGCATTTGCTGCTGCTGGCGCATCATGCCGGCGCCGCCGGAGAATCCGCCTCTTGCGCTGTATCCCTTTGCCATGTTTTTTCGCTCCTTATTCTATATTATTTAATGTTGAAATTATCCAGCCGGCTGCCCTCGGCCAGCAGCTCGTTCATGGGGTCGCTGCCCGCCGTAGCGGATTCCCAGGGGGGCGTCTGCTCCGGCTCTCTGCGTTCCGGCGCGGCCTGCGGAGCCTGCTGCGGCGCAGGTTTTTCGGGTGCGGCGGGACGCTTCATCACCTGCTTTGCCGCGGCTTTTACCTCCCCCAGCACGAAGACTACCCGCACGGGACAGCCCGCCTCCTCGCTTGTGACGCGCTCCAGAACCTCCACCACTTCCGGACAGTCCAGATAGTTCTTCACCATGTCGTCCCGACAGGTCACCGTCAGCACGCCGTCCGCCAGCGTGCCGGAGGCGCCGTTGAGGAAGACCCGCTTGTCGATGCGCAGGGCACCCTTGTAGCGATCCTGCAGCCGCTGCCAGATGTCCCCGTGCCCCGTCGGGGCGGGTTTGGCGGGCGCAGGCGGAGGTGCGTTTTCCACGGGAGCCTTGGGCGGCTCCGGCTGGGGCGCAGTAGGCGCCTCATCTGCTTGGGATGCGGCTTTTTCCGCATCGGAAATAGGCTTTTCCGCATTGGAAATAGGCTTTTCCGCCGGAACAGCCAAGGGTTTTTCCAACACAACAGCCGCCTTTTCCACCTTGGCGGCGAGGGGCTGCATTGGCGTGAAGCCCTTGGCGGCGGCACGCTCCAGCCGCTCCATGCGGGCGTTCAGCGCCGCAAGGTCGCCGCACAGCGTTTCGTCGCACAGCTTCATCAGGCACAGCTCCGCCTCCGTGCGCAGGCTGCCGCTGGAAGCCAGCGCGGCCAGGGTCTGCGCCAGCGTGTCCAGCATAAAGAGCAGGCGCTGACCGGAGGCTAAAACACTAAGGTTTTCAAGGGTCATCTCGTCATAAAGACCCGTCAGCAGGGCGCTGCCGCCTTGGGGAGCGGAGCAGCGGATCAGCAGATCCCGCCCCAGATCCGAAAGCTCCCGCAGCAGAGCCGCAATGTCTTTGCCGTCGCGGTATAATTTGTCGAAAAGCAGCAGGGTGTCCTGCGTATTGCGCCGCAAAATAAACTCCATGAGCTGGGCGGCCTGCACCCCGCCGGCCAGCCCCAAAAGCTCCAGAATGGCGGGGGCGTTCAGGACCCCCTCAAAGCTGCGGCACTGATCCAGAAGGCTCAAGGCGTCGCGCATGGCGCCGTTTGCCATGCGTGCCAGAATGTCCGCGCCGTCGGGGGTGAGGTCGATGTTTTCCTCGCCGGCAATGTGGAGAAGCTGGCGGGCGATGTCCTGGGGCAGGATGCGCTTGAAGGAGTAGCGCTGGCAGCGGGAGAGGATGGTGGCGGGCACCTTGTGCAGCTCCGTGGTGGCCAGAATGAACACCAGATGCTCCGGCGGCTCCTCCAGAATTTTAAGCAGGGCGTTGAAGGCCGGCGTGGAGAGCATGTGCACCTCGTCGATGATATACACGCGCTTTTTCAGCACCGAGGGGGTATACACCGCCTCCTCCCGAAGGGCACGGACGTTATCCACGCCGTTGTTGCTGGCGGCGTCCAGCTCCGTGATGTCCAGCAGGCGGCCTTCGTCGATGCCGCGGCAGGCCTCGCACTGATTGCAGGGGGCGCCGTCCACGGGGGAAAGGCAGTTGATGGCCTTGGCCAGAATGCGGGCGCAGGTGGTCTTGCCTGTGCCGCGGGTGCCGGTGAAGAGGTAGGCGTGGCCGGTGCGTCCCTCCGCCACCTGCCGCTGCAGCGTGTCGGTGATGTGCTGCTGGCCTACCACTTGGGAAAAGGTAGTCGGCCGCCACTTGCGGTAGAGCGCCTGATACATGAGCCTGCCTCCTTTAATGATCGAATAAAAAACCTCGCAGGATTTGCCGCCCGCAGCGGGCTGCAAGCCTCCTGGCGAAAAATCGAAGATTTTTCGCCAGGGTGCAGAAAGTCCTCCCCATGAAGCCGCAGAGCCGGCGCCCTTGCGGCACATGGATGATCCCTCTTAATGCTGCTCGGTTCCCCGCCTGACATGATTCGTGGGCATCCATTGCGCAAGACCGGCTCCGCAGCTTCACACGGAGGACTGTCAATGGAGTTATTTTACTACAAGTTGGGGCATTTGGCAACAGAAAAAAAGAAGATGTGGGGGAGATCACAAAAAATTCACAAGGGAAACCTTGCTTTTTTTGAAAAAAGGGATAAGATAAATAGGATAAGAGAGGGCAGATCACCGCGCCGGTGTGCATGACGAGGTGCAATGGTGCTTTTAGGGGTACGGATCGCCACGTCGCTCCGCTCCTCGCAATGACAGAGATTTCAGCAGGAAGTGCGGCGGGCGTTGGCGCCGACAGGAACTTGTTTATTCTTTTAGATACAAATGTCATATGAAAATCGGAAAGGAAGCGCATTTTATGACTAAAATTGATATTGTGTCCGGATTTTTGGGCGCAGGCAAGACCACGCTCATCAAAAAGATGCTGGCGGAGGCCTACAAGGGCGAGAAGCTGGTGCTCATTGAGAACGAGTTCGGCGAGATCAGCATTGACGGCGGGTTTCTGAAGGACGCCGGCGTGCAGATCAGCGAGATGTCCTCGGGCTGCATCTGCTGCTCGCTGGTGGGCGACTTCGGGCGGGCGCTGGTGGACGTGCAGAAGCAGTTCAGCCCCGACCGCATCCTCATTGAGCCGTCGGGCGTGGGCAAGCTCTCGGACGTGATCCTGGCGGTGGAGAACACCGTGAAGGACGTGCCGGAGATGAAGCTGAACAGCTTTGTCACCGTGGCCGATGCCTCCAAGGTGAAGGTGTACATGAAGAACTTCGGCGAGTTCTACAACAACCAGATCGAGACTGCCGGAACCATCATCCTCAGCCGCACCCAGAAGGTCAGCCCCGAGAAGCTGCAGGCCGCCGTGGCGCTGCTGCGGGAGAAGAACGCGGACGCCGCCATCATCACCACCCCCTGGGATGAGCTGGACGGCAAGACCATTCTGGCGGCCATGGAGAAGGTGTCGCTGGCGGACGAGCTGATGGAGCGCATCCGCGCCGAGCACGAGGCCGAGGAGGCGGAACACCATCATCATCACGACCACGATGATGACGATCATGACGAGCATGAACATCATCACCATGACCATGACGGCGAGTGCTGCCATGAGCATGAGCATGAACATGAGCATCATCATGACCATGACCATGACCACGGGGAGCACGAGCACCACCATCATCACGACGGGGAGTGCGACGACCCCGACTGCGCCTGCCACCACCATCACCACCACGCCGACGAGGTGTTCACCAGCTGGGGCG
>OLPA01002710.1_pt1 | contig 12827 bp, 14 predicted proteins | sample 1672811 | NCBI WGS metagenome assembly OLPA01 (sample SAMEA3136726, study PRJEB25190) | human gut metagenome | biome: human gut; feature: human-associated habitat; material: faeces | place: Austria | collected 2013
ACGGCAAACTGCAGGAGCAGGAAGGTCCGGCAGAGGCAGAGAAAATGCTGAAGAACCTTGGGTTTGATCAGGATGTGATCGAAAGGGTATCCTATCTTGTCGGACACCATCATACATACACGGATATTGATGGAATGGATTATCAGATTCTTGTGGAGACTGATTTTCTGGTGAATTATTTTGAAGATCACCTGGAGACGGAATCGATTAAAAAGAGTGTGAAGAAAATCTTTAAGACGGAGACCGGAATCCGGATTGCAACGGAAATGTTCTTCCCGGAAGAATTCCAGATGTCAGATACCTGGGCATAGGATGGTCTCCAGGAACTGGATGATTTTATCGAATCCCAGGGAATTTATATTCGTCAGTGAATAAGTGGCATAGTCGGGGGATTTGACCCGACATCATATAAAATGATCCTAAGGCATTGTAGTTGGAACTCTCCGGTATCCGGGGAGTTTTCCTATTAGTAGTTTATTTCTCTGATAAGTTCTTCGTTGCTTAAACGCAAATTTTTTGTTTGTTCCATTATAATATAAAAAATAATAGAATGTGAAAAGGATTTTTTATGAATGGAATATCAACAGCAAATTCATATAGGCCCCGGCCTGGAAAGCATCTGCAGAATCCCCCAGAAGACAAATGCAGATACAGCAGATACCGAGAAAGCATCTGCAACTCAAAATAAAAGCAAGATAGGATACACCAAATACCGGGAAAGCATCTGCAAAACAAAAGAAAAGCAAGTGGAGATGCAAATTTATATGTCCCCCGGTCTGGAAAGCATCTGCGGAAGTCAAAGAAGACAAATGCAGATACCCCAAATGCCGGGAAAGCATCTGCAAAATTCCCCAGAAATCAAATGCAGATACATCGGTACTTCAGAAAGCATCCCCAGCCCTTCTATCCCACAAGTGCAGATGCATTCTACTGTCTAAAACAAATTCGTATTGTATAATTCAGGGAATTATTCTATAATATATTAGCATTAGTGGGAGATTGTACTCAATAGAATTCAAGGAGAGGACTTATTATTATGAGAGCTGAAGTTGTGGCTATGACGGGTGAAAACCTGGATATGGATGCCATAAAAAAGGCAGGAGACATTTTGAAAGCGGGTGGACTGGTCGCGTTTCCTACCGAGACTGTATATGGACTTGGCGGAAATGCACTGGATCCGCAGGCTTCCATGAAAATATACGCAGCGAAAGGAAGACCGTCAGATAATCCGCTGATCGTACACATCGCAGAGCTGGAGCAGTTAGAGAAGATTACGACAGAGATACCTGAGGGAGCAAAGATCCTTGCTGAGAAATACTGGCCGGGGCCGCTTACAATGATATTTAACAAAAGTGATATTGTGCCGTACGGAACCACCGGAGGGCTGGATACGGTAGCTGTCCGGATGCCGGTAGATGAGATCGCAAGAGAAGTAATCGATGCGGGCGGCGGATACATTGCGGCACCGAGCGCGAATACTTCCGGACGGCCGAGTCCGACAACCGCACAGCATGTAGCAGAGGATCTTACCGGAAGGGTAGACATGATCGTAGACGGCGGGGCAGTAGAGATCGGGGTAGAATCTACAATACTGGATATGACGGTAGAACCACCGATGATCTTAAGACCGGGAGCCATTACAAAAGAGATGTTCGAGGAAGTGATCGGAGAAGTCACGATCGACAGGACGCTGATCAGACCGGACAGCAAGCAGGTTCCGAAAGCACCGGGAATGAAGTATCGTCATTATGCACCGAAAGCGGATCTGACCATTATAGAAGGTCCACTGGAGAAGGTGACGGCAGAGATCAATAAGCGTGCAAAAGAAAAGTCTCGTGCAGGCTATAAAGTCGGCATTATCGGAACGGAAGAGACTGTGGCAGAATATAAGGCCGGTGACGTAAAATGCATCGGAACCAGAGCGGATGAATCAACCATCGCCGCAAATCTGTTCGGGATCTTAAGAGAGTTTGATGACGATCAGGTAGATTATATCTACAGTGAGTCGTTTGATACTGCAGGAATCGGAAGCGCAATTATGAACCGTCTTCTGAAAGCTGCAGGACATCATATAGAAAAATTGGTATAGAATCATTTCACAACAAGGAGGAGAAACATGTCAAAAGTACAGGTTATGGATCACCCGTTGATTCAGCACAAGATCAGCTACATCAGAAGCGAAGAGGTAGGGTCAAAAGAATTCAGAGAGATCGTTGGGGAGATCGCATCATTAATGTGTTATGAAGCAACAAGAGATCTGAAACTGGAGGATGTCAGGATAAAGACACCAATCTGCGAGATGGTGGGAAAACAATTAAGCGGTAAAAAGTTAGCAGTAGTGCCGATCTTAAGAGCCGGACTTGGAATGGTTGACGGAATGCTGAATATGATCCCGTCTGCCAAGGTCGGACATATCGGTCTTTACAGAGATCCGGAGACATATGAACCGGTAGAATATTACTGCAAACTTCCGTCAGACTGTGACGAAAGAGAAGTATTTGTCGTAGATCCGATGCTTGCAACAGGCGGGTCCTGTGTGGCAGCACTTCAGATGCTGAAAGATAAAGGTGTAAAACATATGCGTTTTATGTGTATCATTGCAGCTCCGGAAGGTGTAAAACGTCTGCAGGAAGCACATCCGGATGTAGATATCTATATCGGTGCACTCGATGATCATCTGAATGAGCATAAATATATTGTTCCGGGACTGGGAGATGCAGGAGACCGTATTTTTGGGACAAAATAGTGGCGAGGTGACGTATATGGGAGATAAAAGAACAGATTATATCAGCTGGGATGAGTATTTTATGGGCGTTGCAAAGCTTTCCGGAATGCGTTCCAAAGATCCGAATACACAGGTAGGATGCTGTATCGTCAGTCAGGATAACAAGATCCTGTCAATGGGATATAACGGACTTCCGACAGGGTGCTCGGATGATGTATTTCCATGGGCGCGGGAAGGAGAAGATCCTTTAGAGACAAAATATGTATACACGGTTCACAGTGAGCTGAATGCGATCCTGAATTACCGTGGAGGAAGTCTGGAAGGGGCAAAATTGTATGTCTCTCTGTTCCCGTGTAACGAATGTGCGAAAGCGATCATACAAAGCGGGATCAAAGAGGTTATCTATGACAGCAACAAGTATGAAGGTACAGCAGCTGTAATGGCTTCCATGAAGATGTTCGATTCTGCCGGCGTGAATTATCATAAATACCATCGGACAGAACGGGAAATCAAGATTTCGTTATAAAATAAAAAGCAGATCAGAGATCATGAGACAGGTTTGAAAAAAGAAAAAGTTTTCAAGCCTGTTTTTTTAGATGCTTTTTGATAATTATGAAAGGTATAAGACAGATACAGATCATCATATAATAAAAAAACAGAGTAATGAAAAAGAGAAAAATATGAAAAAAAAGGGAACAAAAATCATTGTAAATTTTCTAATTCGTGGAATTATTGGGTTCGCGATCATATTTTTTGTAAACGAATTTCTTGACGGACAGGGAATTTCTGCTTGTGTCGGGATGAATCCGATTACTTTTTTGACATCCGGATCCTTTGGATTTCCTGGGGTTGCTCTACTTTACGGTATAACTTTTTATCAAATTATGTAAACATTGCACAAAGATTGAAAACTTTTAAAAAGGGCATAGACAAATACAAATCATCCAGTATATAATCAGCCTACAAGTTACGAAGTAGCTTGCATCTGATTTGTAGTTCTAATTGTTAGATTCAAAAAATTCAAGAAGTATTCAATGCCGTATCGGCAAACGTTTCAGATTTTGTGTAAACGTGTTGAAGGAGGGATAGTATGTGGTAAGCAGAAATCTGGTGATTTGTGACCAGGAAGTGAGATACGCTGCGGCCCTTGCGGAAGTTTTTATGAAAGCGAAGGAGCTGGCACTTGGCGTACAGGTATGTAACAGTGTTGAGCAGACCGTAAAACTGCAGGAGGAATCACCGGTTGATATCCTGTTGATCGGAAGCAGTTATCCGGTAGAAGACAGGAAGAAGATAAAGGCCGGGAATGTGTTCGTTCTGGCACAGTCGGAAAATGCAGCACATGAGACAAATGAGAAACTTATCAATAAGTACCAGTCCGGAGAGGCCATTATGGGAGCGGTGATCGAACAGTGTACGCAGTCCGGGGAACCGGAAAGATTTTTCCTTAGGACAGCGAAAAAGCAGAATGTCAGGATTATCGGAATCTTTTCCCCGGTGCACCGGAGTAAGAAGACCGGGTATGCATTAAAGCTGGGAAAAGAACTGGCAAGGACGTACAATGTATTGTACCTGAATCTTGAAGTATATGGAGGGATCGGGGGACATTTTCCGGATGCCGGACAGACGGTAGCGGATGCACTTTATTATTCCAGACAGGAGAAGAAACACTTAAGAGCAGCTCTGGCAGGTATGGTAAAACATATGGGACCGCTTGACTATCTTCTGCCTATGCGGATGTCGGAAGATCTGAAGGCAGTGGAGATCGAAGAGTGGACAGGGTTTGTGGAACAGATTGCAGAACAGAGCATATATGAAGTCCTGATACTGGATATCGATGAAGGGATCCGTGGAGTATATGAGCTCTTGAGGATGTGTACGGAGATACATGTGGCAGTCATAAAAGAGGAGGTGGCGCAGGCAAAATTATTCCAGTTTGAAGAAGAATTACATCTGATGGGTTATGACGATGTAAAGCAGAAGATGGTAAAGAAAGAGCTGGAAGGATGAGGAAAATGATAGAAGCAGAGCAGCTCCATGCAAGGATATTATCCAGACTGGATATGACAAGGGACATGGAGGACGAAGAACTGACAGAGTTGATCTATGAAGTACTTCAGGAAGCTTCGCAGGAAGAATATCTGCCGTTGGATCAGAAAACAATGCTTGGAAAGGAACTTTTCAATGCATTCCGGAAACTGGATCTGCTGCAGGAATTTCTGGAAGACGAACAGATCACAGAGATCATGATCAACGGGACGCAGAATATATTTATTGAAAAAGCAGGAAGGATCATCCAGTCAGACAAAAGATTCTTATCCAGAGACAAACTGGAGGATGTGATCCAGCAGATCGTGGCAGGATCCAACAGACTGGTAAATGAGGCATCGCCGATTGCAGATGCCAGACTGGCAGACGGATCGAGAGTCAATGTCGTACTTCCGCCGGTCGCATTAAATGGGCCGATCGTTACAATTCGAAAATTTGCAAAAGAAGCAATTACAATGAAAAAACTGATGGAATGGCAGTCAATCAATTCAGAAGTATCGGGTTTTCTGGCTTTATTAGTAGCCGCCGGATACAATATATTCATCAGTGGTGGAACCGGATCCGGGAAAACCACTTTCTTGAATGCACTATCGCAATATATACCCAAAAATGAACGCATCATAACGATCGAAGACAACGCAGAACTTCAGATTCAAAATGTAAAGAATCTGGTAAGACTGGAAGCAAGAAATGCTAATGTAGAAGGGACAGGAGAAGTTACCATCAGGGATCTGATCAAGTCGGCACTTCGTATGAGACCGGACAGGATCATCGTGGGGGAAGTGCGCTCGGCGGAAGCAATTGATATGCTTCAGGCACTTAATACGGGGCATGACGGAAGTCTCAGCACCGGCCATGCAAACAGTCCGAAGGATATGCTAAGTCGTCTGGAAACGATGGTACTGATGGGAATGGATCTTCCCCTTCCTGCAATTCAGAGACAGATCGCCTCCGGTCTGGATATCATTGTACATCTTGGCCGTCTGAGAGATAAGACCAGAAAAGTCCTGGAAGTAACAGAAGTCCTGGGATACTGGGAGGAAGAAATCCACCTGCAGACGCTGTATTGCTTTGAAGAAGCATATAAGGAGGCGGTGAATGTAACAGAAGATGAAGAAAAAAGAGAAATCAGGATGGAAAGAAAAGTCAGCGGAGACTGGAAAAAAATTGCAGAACTTTGTCACCGCGAGAAGCTTATGGCAGCAGGATATCACATTTAAAGAACGTGTGGAAGCCGGGGGAAAGGCTGCCACACTCATTGGGATTACGGCATGGCTTTATTACCGGAAGATATGGGCTGTGCCGGCACTGATCCCGCTGGGGATATGGCTGTACAGAGAATTTCTGAAAGAGGAGAAAAAGAAAAAGGAACAGGAATTCCAGAAGCAGTTCCGCGAGATGATACAGTCTCTGTCGGCAGCACTGAACACGGGCTATTCGGTAGAAAATGCATTCTATGAAACGCAGAAAGAATTAAAAATTCTTTATCCTCCGGAGGCCCGGATTTCTAAGGAACTATTGGTTATTACGAGAAAATTGCGGATACATATTCCGGTTGAACAGGTGTTGGAGGAATTTGCAGAACAGGTTCTGTCGGAGGATGTAAAGAGTTTTGTAACCGTATTCGTAACGGCAAAGAAAAGCGGTGGGGACATGATCGGTATTATCCGTAATACAGCGAATCAGATCGGAGACAAGATAGAAGTGAAAAGAGAGATCGATACCATGCTCGCTGCAAAGAAATATGAATTTCAGATCATGTCGGTAGTGCCGTATGGAATTATCGGTTATATGTCACTTAGTTTTCCGGAATTCATGAATGAATTATATGGGAATATGGCAGGAATCGGGGTGATGACATTATGTCTTGGAATCTACGCAGGCGCTTATTATCTGGGAATAAGGATATTGAGAATCGACGTATAGTGCGGGTGACTTGTGTACTGTTCATATCCGGAATATTACTGACCGGAGCAGATGCCGTTCGTTCTGTAAAGCAGCTACAACCGGCCATTGAGAGGAATGATTACGGAAAAGGGTCAAAGACAGAAGTCTTAGATGTAAAAGTCGGGAATGCAAAGAAAAAAATAAGAACGGATATAGAAGTATCGGAACGCCGGTATACGACAGAAGAGATACAGGAACTGTTCGGAAGGATCATCCGGAGGATGGACAGGCTGATACTAAATGAAAACCAGACGCCGGATCATGTGGAGACAGACCTGAACCTGATCACAGAGATTCCGGGAGAACCGGTGACGGTCTCCTGGGAACTGGACAGGTATGATGTAATGAATGTTAAGGGCGAGATACAAGAGAAGAATATTGCAGAAAAGGGAACGCTTGTAAAACTGAATGCGGTACTTACTTATACGGAAAATGAAAAAGAACAGGCAGCTTATCAGTGCGTGGTCTGTGTATATCCTAAGAAGTTAAGCGGAGAGGAAAAGATAAAGAAAACAGTAGCGGAAAATATGAAAAAGGCAGATGAAAAGCAGCGGGAACAGGAAACGCTGATTCTGCCGGAACGTCTGGGGAAAAATGAACTTCGTTATTATCATCCGTTTCATAACCGGGGAATGATTGTGCTCACAATGAGCATAATGATCGGAATATTGCTCTGCGCATTACAGAAACAGAATGAAAAAAAGGCACTGGAAGACAGAAAAAAACAGATGCTTAAGGACTATCCGGATATTATCAACAAACTGACATTGTATCTAGGAGCAGGCATGACGGTAAAGCGTGCCTGGAGAAAGGTAACCGAGGGCTATGCGAGAGAAAAAGAAGAAGGGAAAAAGAGGTACGCATATGAAGAAATGATACAGACCTGTCATGAGATGGACAGTGGTGTGACAGAATCGGAGAGCTATGAGAATTTCGGCAGACGGTGTGACGTTCAGGTTTATATAAGACTGGGGGCTTTGTTGTCACAGAATCTGCGGAAAGGAACAAAAGGATTGACAGAACTGTTAAAACTGGAATCCATACAGGCATTTGAAGAGCGGAAAGCACAGGCAAAAAGGCTTGGGGAAGAAGCCGGGACAAAGCTGTTGCTTCCAATGTTTCTTATGCTGGCGGTGGTACTGGTCATTGTGATAGTACCGGCATTTCTGACATTGCAGATATAGATGAAAAATAAAAGAAAAAGAAGAAAGGGGAATACAGTATGTGGAGAATTCGATATGCATTACAGGTATTAAAAGACGACCGGGGGATCGGGGTGGTAGAAGTGATCCTGATCCTGGTCGGAATATTAACCCCCTATTATGGGGTGGGTATAAGGTGTATAGAGTAAAAACACGTGGATAAATAGAACTGGATATACAGTGAAAGGTGGAAAGTGTGTATGGGGTCAGAGGAAAAAGCAACAAAAGAAGTTGTATTGATTAGATATTATAATGTATTGTTTTATTTATTTTTTAGGTTAGGAATAGATGATTTTAAGATACAATGTCTGGTAAATAGGATTGATGCAGGGGAAAGCATAAGAATGAAACAAATACAGGAATGGTGTTATTGCCATAATATTACATTTAAGACACAATTTATTTATAGAAAAGATTTCCCGTTTAAGGCTAATTTGTGGAATTTATATTCATATTGTAAATTCAAAATAGAATTAATAATGAGGTAGATTATTCAAAATAAATATAAAAAAGGCTTGAAATATTTATATTAGTAAGTTGGAATATGAAGGAACAAATCTTTTTATTTGAAATAGTAAAAATATTGTTTATAAAGAAAGAGTGGTATTATGTTTGGAAAAATGAAAGATATAAAGGTGAGAATTAGTGTAGTAGGCATAAATAGAGGATGGGCTGAAGCAGTAGCGTATAAAGATCTTTTTCGAAAAAAGGAAATTGGAAGAATAGGAATGGCAGTAGAGGGTGAATACGAAATAAAATATTTTCGAGTAAGAGAGGCGGCAAGGCATCAAGGTATCGGTAAAAAGCTTATGGAGAAAATGGTACAGGAGGTGATTAAAGATGGTGGTACCAGTTTAAGTGTATATCCACACTCTGAGCCATATGAGGGTGAAACATATATTAAGAATGAATTATTATATGCGATTTACAAAGAATTGGGATTTGAATTTGTAAAAAAGAATGTCGATGTGAATAGTTCTAATAATAAAATGACGATGTCTCTGAGATGAGTCCCCTTTTATTAATTACAGATTTTTAAGAGTTAAAAAATAAAAATAAACTCTGTACAAAAAAGTGAAAAAGTGATATGATATTTCCATGAAAGAGATTAAAACAAAAATTAAACTCTAAATTACAAGGAGGCATTTGAAATGAGAAAAAAAATTACAAAGGAATTTTTTGAGGCACTAACGGAGGTCGCATTAGAAGCCAAGGGATATGAGGTTCAGATGGATGGTGAAGGATATATCAGGGCTTATACAAATGATATTGAAACTCCTGATTTGCTTATTTATTCTGTAGGGCGTTGTTTATCTAATAAAAAAGCAAAAGAAACAACCATGATCTCCGCAAATGAACGTGCTGTGGAAAAATTAGAAAAACGAACATCAGAAATCGCTGGAAATTTTATTCCGTGTATCGCATTTGGAGTAGGCAAATATGGATATACGGATTCAGAGGTGTGTGTTGTTCCTACTTTTGTTTGGAATAATCAATCTCAAAGAGGTTCTGTTTTTTCTTTTTCAAAAGGAAAATATTATTACAATTATGAAAAAGTAGATAATAAGGTTCCTCAAGGTGCGATACTGAGGACAAAATGGATAGCCAAAGATTTTTGAGAAAAGTTTCATATATCTGAAATGGCGATACGAAACAAGTGTATATAAATGAAAAGATTTTTAAACATATAATGTCTATATAGTATAGAGAAAGAGAGGACGTTAGCTCTCTTTCTCGCTTGGTGTATATGTTGAAATGATGCTTTCTATAAATAAATCAATTATTGTTTGGATAGGGTAACCGGTATTTTGAATAAAATCCAATAAATAGTTATTTAAATTAATTAGACAAGAACAATCGGAAGTATAATTTAAACCTATTTTTTCAAAAATAGATTTGATTATGAGATCGTCCTCTATACCAGCAATTAATGCCTTCAAATATTGTTCTTTTATATATTTAGCATTCATTGAAGGGTGTTCAATATTATATCCAGCAGAAATAATAACATTTTGATAATCTAATCCATTTTTAATTAAAGAGCCAATGTTATTGTCTAATATATATTTTAGCCCAGATTGAGTTTCTTTTGGATTGTCTCCTGGATCGGGACAGAAAATAGGACAATTTTGCTTTTGAGCGAACTCAATTGTATGCATAGATCCACTTTTTCTTTCACATTCCATTGCCACAGTTACTTTGGAAAGTCCAACAATAAGACGATTTCTATTGACGAATCTAAACTTATCAGGTTTTGTTCCAACAGGGTATTCGGAAAGTAATGTTCCATCACATAACAATATTTTTTCAGCCAATTTTCTATTAGAGGCAGGATAGATCATATCGAGACCATGGGCAAGAACAGCAATTGTTTTACCACCCTCAGCTAAACAAGCTATATGTGCTAATCGATCAACTCCAGCAGCTAAACCAGATATGATTGCAAATCCTTCATTTACCCATTGGGGGATTAAATAATTAATAGCATTAAAGCCAAAGCGGGTAGGTTTTCTTGTTCCAATGCAAGCGATAGCCTTTTCGAAATTTCTATTAGGATTTGCACCCTTATAATATACAATGGCAGGAGGATTATCCATGCTCATAAGATTATGAGGATAATTAATTGTTGCGTATAAGGCAGTATGGATTTCGTTTTGCTTATTAATTTGTAAAATAGTTTCGGCAGCTTCTAATGCATTAAGAAGGGAAGAATGATCTTCAAAGATATTTTTGTACTCTAACCATTCTATATTAGTAAGAAAAATATCGGTATTCCCCTCAAATAAATGGATTATAAAATCAGAGTCATATTCAGTTATTGCTTTTAGAAGTAATTCATTTTTAATACCTAATTTATATAGAGCAATATAATATTTTTCCACAGTTAATACTTCCTATTCTAATATAATATTATGAATTAAAAATTTCATATAATTCTGAAACTTCGTCTTTAGCCGTATCATTATAACTAAGAGATTTAATACTGGAATTAATCATATTGTAAGTATAACCAATATTATAGACATCTCCGTTAATTGCATAATCTCTTTTTTGAAATGGCTTTCCGAAGTTTCCTAAAGAGACAAAGATAATTTTGTTAGCTCCTAACTGTTTCAGTAAATTTCGGACGGCGTTAAAAGAATTTCCATGTGTCATATAGTCATCAAATATACAAACATTAAATTTTCCTGATTTCCGTAAAGTATTGATTTTATTTTTGAAATCAGGATTGATACATAGAGTTTTGAATTCTTCTACAGCGCCCATTATAGCACGCTGATCAGTCGAATATGATAAGTGAGCTTTCTGTTTGGGATTTTTTCTTAATAATAAGTTTTCGCCGTATATTAGTTTGCGAGGAATATGTTTGCCTTTTATAATTCTTGTTTGACGCATAAAACCGAAGATATCCTTGTTTAAGGAGCAATCAGAGGAAGGTATCATTCCAAACAATTCAATATCATCAAATAATTTGCTGTTCGTCATTCCCGCAAGAAAATGGTACAAAAGGATATCGTAGTAATTTCTACTTTGACCAAATTTTAATAATTGCTCAAAATGCTCTACCATGTCACGTTCATTTTCTGTTTTTGCTTTATATTTATATCTACCATCCATTAGTGATAAAGCAGTCACATTTGGTTCTATTTCTACTTGTGCATACCAATTTTCGTGGTTATTCAGTGCGCGTATAAATTTAAAAAGTTGTTCAGGGGTATCAACATGTACACCGTAAAATTCGGCTTTTTCTTCTACTGGTATCCATGTAGGAACAATAAAAAGAGAGCGTGTATGTACAGCCATGTGAAAGTCTACTTCTTTACCGCCTATAAATACAAATAAATTATTATGATGACGATTTTGCATAACGAAGTCACGTGCTTTTTCACGTAACCGGAACTTGAAATTCGGATAGCCTTTTTGAGGAGAAAAGTATTCTTTAGCAGAATCGAGTAATTTCTGGTCACGACTAATAAAATAGATATGGTTTTCCTCATCTGAACATAAGTCATTTGCATAATTTAAAAATTGATTACGTGTTCTATGAAGAATTGTATTATCATTTCCGTCAAAAGTTTTTTTTAATAAATCGAGATTACAAAACAGTATCTTTTCCATAGTGTTCCTCCGAGCATTAATAAGTAATTTTATATTATCATAAACAATGGGATTTGAAAATGGCAATTATGTAGATCACAGAGAAGCTTATATTTCTACTGGAAAAGAGGTACATATTTGTTTGAATTCAATTGTTAGGAAATTTGAACTATAGTATAATTGGTTTAATAAGTTTAAAATTGGAAGAGGGAAAAATGAACGAAGTTAGAATACCAAATAATAAAGAAATAAGCATTGTTAAATCAAAGATCAATCAAAGATTTAATAATCAGCGAGATCAAATAAGCTGTGCCTTATGTGGAAAGGAATTAAAGAATCAATCTAGATCTTTTCATAAATCACATACAGTGCCATTTTTTTGTCTTGAAAATATAAAGGGACTTTATAAAAAAAATTATAATGTTTTGAAAGCGGAATATATAGGTTTAAGGACCCCTTTTTCTGATAAAGAATATGTCGGAACGAATAAAGCAGGTGTATTTTATTCAATATGTTCAAAATGTGATCAAGAAAAGTTTAATATTTATGAAAGTGAAAAAGCACTATTAACTATGAAACCGGAAGAGATAGTGGATTCTTTGGCGCTAAAAATATACTTGAATGAACTTTTTAATTCAAGATTGAGAAGTTTCAAAAATACTTTAAATCATTCAGAGTTAACAGATGATCAGATAATAGTTTCTTTTTTTGATAGTATTGGGAATACAGAGGAACCAACCGTTGAAGTTGATATAAGAGATTTTCAAGAAAATTTAGATTTTGCTAAAAGAAGTTTTGAGAACGGA
>OLPA01002711.1_pt1 | contig 12824 bp, 10 predicted proteins | sample 1672811 | NCBI WGS metagenome assembly OLPA01 (sample SAMEA3136726, study PRJEB25190) | human gut metagenome | biome: human gut; feature: human-associated habitat; material: faeces | place: Austria | collected 2013
GGCTGGGTGGTTGCCATGATCGCCAATCCCCTGGTGCGGTTCCTGGAAAAAAAGATACGGATCGTCAGGCGGCACAGCTCCATGGTCCTGATCGTGGGGGTTCTGGCTCTGGTGATCTTTGGCCTGTATTTCCTGGGAAGCCGGGGGCTTAAGGAGATGGTGCTGTTCGTGCGGGCCCTTCCGGAGCTTTATGCGGAGGTCCAGGAGGATGTGGCCGAAGCCTATGCGGAGCTGGAGCAGGTCCTTACGTTCCTGCCTCCGGAGGTGAAGGACTCCTTCGGCCAGGTCATCGAGCAGCTGGGAGCGTACATCGGCGGCTTTCTCCAGGACCTGGCGGCCTCTGCCGGAGGAGCTGTGGCCAGGACCCTGCCGGATGTGCTGGTCCATACCATTGTGGTCCTTCTGTCCTCCTATCTGTTCCTGGCGGAGCATGATGTGATCGTCCAGAGGATAAAGGAAGTGATGCCGGGGGCGGTGAAGCGGTATGCGGGACTTATAAAGAAGGACGTCAGGAAGGTCATCGGCGGCTACTTCATGGCCCAGTTCAAGATCATGTTCGTGGTGGCCCTGGTGCTCATGGGAGGTCTTATGCTCCTGGGCGTCCATTACTGGGCGGTCCTGGCGGTGGCCATTGCCATTCTGGATTTCCTGCCCATGTTCGGCACAGGAACGGTGCTGATCCCCTGGGCTGCGGTGAAGCTGTTTACCGGGGATTTTGCCTATGCGGCCGGCCTGGGACTGCTTTACGTCCTGTCCCAGGTAGTCCGGCAGATCATCCAGCCCAAGATCGTGGGGGACAGCATGGGGCTTCCGCCTCTGACCACCCTGTTTTTCCTGTTCCTGGGATACAGGCTCCGGGGACTGGCTGGTATGATCCTGGCCGTTCCGGTGGGACTGATCTTTATTAAATTTTATGAATACGGGGCCTTCGATTCCTTGATAAACAGCGTAAAGGAACTGGCCAGGGAGATCGAGGAGATCCGTCATGGAGATGGGAAGGAGCCATAGGCCCCTTCCCGTTTTTTTCCATAAAAAAGTAAGGCAAAAGTGGGCAAAGTATGGTATGATGGTACATATATTACGGACAGAGGAGGATGTTTCATGGATCAGATCAATATTCTCGTTGTGGATGATGAAAAAGAGATCGCGGACCTGGTGGAGATCTACCTGGTCAGCGACGGATATAAAGTATTTAAGGCCAACAATGCCCTGGACGGACTGGAGATCCTGGAAAAGGAGGAGATCCACCTGGTGCTCCTGGATATCATGATGCCGGGGATGGACGGACTGGAGATGTGCCGGAAGATCCGGGAGACCAACAATATCCCGATCATCATGCTGAGTGCCAAGTCCACGGATCTGGATAAGATCCTGGGCCTGGGGACCGGGGCGGACGACTATGTGGTGAAGCCCTTTAACCCGCTGGAGCTGACAGCCAGGGTAAAATCCCAGCTGAGACGGTATACCCAGCTAAATCCCAACCGGAATACCGGCCAGGCTGCCAAAAACGAGATCAATATCAAGGGGCTCTCCATCAATAAGGACAACCACAAGGTGGTGGTATACGGAGAGGAGATCAAGCTGACGCCCATCGAGTTCGATATCCTTTATCTCCTGGCCTCCAATCCAGGCCGGGTGTTCAGCACCGACGAGATCTTTGAAAAGGTATGGAATGAGAAGGTATACGAGGCCAATAATACGGTCATGGTACATATCCGCCGTCTCCGCGGAAAAATGAAGGAGGATACCAGACAGAATAAGATCATCACCACAGTCTGGGGGGTGGGTTATAAAATTGAAAAGTGATTTCAGCAGACGGTTTTATGGACAGGTCCTGGTCAATATCCTGTACAGCACCCTGGTGGCATGTCTGGTGGAGATCTTTCTGATCGCCAACGTGGATATGATCGTCAATTATCTGGAAAAGACCCAGGGAAGCCTTTCCCCTGCCCTTAAGATCTTCCGGATGGGGACTGCCACCACGATCCTTTATGTGATCGCCGGCATCGGGATCTTTTCCCTGACCTTCCTGCTTTTGCAGAGAAAGTCCATCCGGTACATAGGAAAGATCGCAGCAGCCATCCAGAACATCTCCGAGGGAGATCTGAATATCCAGGTGGAGGTGGAGGGAGACGATGAGTTTGCCATGATGGCGGCCAGCTTAAACCGGATGGAGGCCGATATCCGGGAACTGATGGATAAGGAGCGGGAGTCGGAGCGGACGAAAAATGAGCTGATCACCAACGTGGCCCATGACCTCCGGACGCCGCTGACCTCCATCATCAACTATGTGGATCTCATCAAGCGCGAAAAGCCCCAGGATCCCACGATCCAGAAATATCTTGAGGTCCTGGACCAGAAATCCCAGCGCCTTAAGACGCTGACCGAGGATCTGGTGGAGGCCTCCAGGGCCAGCTCCGGAAATATCAAGCTGGATATGGCCAATATCGACATCGTGGAGCTGGTCCAGCAGACCAATGGTGAATTTGAGGAAAAATACGCCATCCGTCATCTGGACATCGTTACGACCCTCCCCAATGAGGTGATTCTCATTGAGGCCGACGGCAGACGGCTGTGGCGCGTACTGGAAAACCTGTACAACAACGCCTTTAAATATGCCATGGAAGGCACCCGCGTCTACGTGGGCATCGAGGACCGGGATTCCGAGGTCGTATTCTCCATTAAAAACGTTTCTGCCACGCCGTTAAACATCAGCCCCGACGAGCTGACCGAGCGCTTCGTCCGCGGCGATACGTCCCGTACCACCGAGGGAAGCGGACTGGGCCTTTCCATTGCCAAGGACCTGACCCAGCTCCAGGGCGGCCGGTTCGAGATCACCATTGACGGGGATCTGTTTAAGGCAGAGCTGACATTTGCCATTAAAAACTAGCCGGATCTGTATCTGTATTTCAAAAAAAGAGCTGCTGCCAGCAGAGGATCTTCAAAATCCCCCTGCCGCAGCAGCTCTCTTCTATATTGTTCTACCGGATATCCAGAATCAGCGAAGCCAGCAGCGCGATCCGCGGAATATACTGGCTGATCCGCAGGTATTCGCTTTCGGAATGAGCCCCGTCCCCCCAGCCTCCCAGGCCGTCCAGGGTGGGGATCCCCATGGCTGACACAGCGTTTCCGTCGCTGCCCCCGCCTACGAACTGGTGGGAAAACGAAAGTCCCAGCTTCCTGCCGCATTCCTTCGCAGCCGCAAACAGCTCCATGTTCCCCTGGGTCTCCTCCATGGGAAGCTTCCCTTCCACGATCTCCACCTCCCTGGACGCACCAGGAACAGATATCGGCAATTCCAGGATCTCCCGTCGGACCCTCTGGCCCTCCTCCATAGATTTATAGCGGCAGTCCACGGAAAAGCTGGCCGCAGCCGGTACCACATTGACCTTCGTTCCTCCCTGGCATATGCCCACATTGACCGTAGTGCCGGCCTCATAATCCGTCAGTGCCTGGATCTTCAGGATCTCCGCAGCCATCTCCTGGATGGCGTTGATTCCCTCCTTATGGGCATTTCCCGCATGGGAGGCCTTCCCATGGATCGTCACATTGAATTTTATATTTCCCTTTCTTCCTGTCTTAAGATCCCCGTTTCCCACACAGGGCTCGCAGACCAGGGCCGCCCGGGCGTTTTCTGCCAGTCCGCAGATAATGTCCGAGGATTCATGGCTTCCCGTCTCCTCGTCTCCATTGAAAATAAAGACCAGCTTTCTCCCCGGATCGATCCCCAGCTCCTTATAGGCTCTGGCCGTCCATATGGCCGAGATAAGACCACTTTTCATATCCGAAACACCAGGGCCATACAGCCGGTCTCCCTCTGTGCGGTACTGAATGGCGCCGATCAGATGTACGGTATCATAATGGCCAATGATCAGGAGTTTTTCCTCTCCCTGTCCGAGCTCAAACCGCACCAGATCATGTCCTCCCTCCCGCTCATAGACCAGCGGCTCCTCTCCCGTCCGCTCCCGGATCAAAGCCTCCAGGACCTTCCTGGTTTCGGCCAGAGCCTCCAGATCCGATGTGCTGGCCTCTGCCTTCACCAGCCGCTCCAGATCCCCAAAGATCTCCGCCTCGTGATCCCTGAAATACTTTAAAAGTCTCTCCTCCATATGGATCCCTCCCTATATATTTAATTTTTACGCTTTTCTCCCTGGTCTGCAGATATTACCTTCACCCGCTTCCATTTTCCCGTCAGATACCAGCCAAAGGAAATGATATAGTTGGCCGCCCAGCCCATGGGAACGGCCATCCATGCCACCTGGATCCCGTAAACAGGGGCAAACACGTTGGTGACGATGACCCGGATGGACAAATTCACCAGATTGGCCGCCGTAAATGCCGCCACATCCCCAGCTCCCCGGAGAAGACCATCGGTAGTGGCCTTAAGGCCGATGAAGGCATAGAAAAAGGAAAGAAATTTCACGTAAGAAACGCCCACAGAATAGGCAGTGCTGCCGCCGCTCTCTAAAAACATGGACACAAACGCGCCGCCGAACAGCTGGTACATGATGCACAGACCCGCGCCCACAGTGAGCACGGTCACATAGCACATCTTATAGCCCTCCTTCACCCGGTCCAGCTTTCCAGCGCCAATATTCTGGGCCGTAAAGGTGGACATGGCATTTCCCATGGCCAGCATGGGAACGATGCTTAAGGACTCGATCCGGCTTCCTGCCGAATAGCCTGCCAGGGCCGCGGAACCGAAGCTGTTGACCACGGACTGGACCAGAAGGATGCCCATGTGGACGATGGACTGCTGGAGCGTGGAGGGAACGGCGATCTTCACCATGGACCGCATCATCCCGAAATCATAACAGCCATATTTTTCCTCTTCCTCATACCCCTTCAGCTTCCGCATCAGAAGGAAAAAGGAGAGTACCGCCGAGACGCCCTGGGCGATCAGCGTTGCCACCGCCACTCCACGGACTCCCTGATGGAAGCAGATCACGAACACCATATCCAGCGCAATGTTTAACAGGGAGGAGAAGATCAGAAGATACAGCGGTCTTTTGGAATCTCCCAGGGAATTAAAAATGGATGCCTGGACATTGTACATGAACAAAAACGGAAGACCCAGAAAATAAATGGCCAGATACAGGGCTGCATCGGAAAAAATGTCCTCCGGCGTATTGACCCACGAAAGGATCTGATGGTTAAAAACAGCACCAACGGTCCCCAGGATCACAGAGATCACCAGGAAATTGATCATGGTCGTAAATACGGCTGTCTTCATTTTCCCTATCTTTCCCGCTCCCAGAAACTGGGAGATGATCACCGAGCTCCCGATTCCGCCGCCGATGGCAATGGCGATGAACACGTTGGTGATGGCGTAGGACGCGCCCACGGCCGCCAGGGCATTTTCCCCGACGAAGCGGCCCACGATCACCGAGTCTGTGATATTGTAAAGCTGTTGGAACAGGTTGCCGAAGATCATGGGGAGGGCAAAAAATAAAAGCGCCTTCCCTGGATGGTCTGTCAGCATGTCGTATTTCTTCTTTTTTGCTGTCTGATTTGCCGGCATGGTTTTCCACTCTTTCTATCTGTTTTTTCTGGCCGATGCCAGAGCCTGGCCAGAAGCCTGACAGTTTTATTATAGCACTCTGGGCCGGATTCTTCCAAGGGTTTCCTTTCAGAAAATCCAAACGTGAAAATCACCAGAAAGTCCGCCAGGCCCCGTATTGTGAAACCAGACCGGTCATGATATAATGCGTTACAAACAGATCCGATCGCCGCCAAAAGCCGGCGCTTCATTCTCCCGGAGGGATACGGATCCCCCAAGAAAGGAATTTCCTGCCAATGATCGATTTCAATGAATATAAAAAATACTTTGACGATTATGCGGCCCGCTATGATCACACAGACGGCCGTGTTGCCCTTAAGATCGTCCATACCTATGCCGTTGTCTCCGTCATGGAAAATCTGTGCCAGAAGCGCCTTCTGCCGCCCCACACCGCCGGGCTGGCCCTTTTATGCGCCCTTTTTCATGATATCGGCCGTTTTGAACAGTTAAAACAGTACGACACCTTCCTGGACCATAAAAGCGTGGACCACGCATCCTTAAGCTGCCGGGTCCTGCGGGAAAACCATGTACTGGACCGGCTGGCTGAAACGGACAGGGAAGCCGTCCTCACTGCCATCGAAAACCATAACAAGCTGAGGATCGATCCCACAGTGACGGCCGCAGCCTCTTCCTGTTCCGATGACGCCCAAAGCTTAGGAGCGCCCGGGCCCTGCTGCTCCGCCGGAGAGGTCCTGGAGCTGTGCCGCCTCATCCGGGATGCCGATAAATGCGACATCTTCCGCGTCTTCGCCACCGACGACATGACCGATGTGGTGGGGGCCTCCGAGGAAGAGATATCCCGGGAAACCATTACACCAACGGTCATGGAAGCTCTCCGGGACCATGTTTCCGTGGACCGGCGTGCCAGGAAGACCCATCTGGACCAGTGGATCGGCTTTTTATGCTTTATATTCGACTTAAACTACCGGGAAAGCATCCAGATCGTAAAGGAGCAGGGGTATTATAGAAAGCCCTTTGAGCGGACGGATTTTAAGAACCCTGCTGCCAGAGCCCTGGTCCGCGAAGCTCTGGGAACGGTGGACCTGTACATGGAGACCTTCGGACAGACCATCCCCAACGCTCTCCGGGAATTTTTCCAGGATCACCCGAAGATGGCTCTGGCTTTTTCCGGCGGGACTGACTCCGCCTATCTCCTATACGCGGCCAGGGCCTGCGGCTGTCATGTCCGGGCTTATTATGCAGCTTCCCCCTTCCAGCCGGCCTTTGAGCTGGAGGACGCAAAAAAACTGGCCGTTTCCCTAAAAGCCGAAATGACCATACTCCCCTTAAACGTCCTGGAGCTGGCCGCAGTCCGGGAAAATCCCTCCGACCGCTGCTATCACTGTAAAAACGCCATCTTTTCAAGGATCCTGGAGGCCGCAGAAAAAGACGGCTTCCAGGAGATCATGGACGGCACCAACGCCTCCGACGACGCCGGGGACCGGCCTGGGATGCGGGCCCTTCGGGAGCTCCGGGTCCTTTCTCCCCTGCGGATCTGCGGCATCACCAAAAAGTCCCTGCGGGAATATTCCCGGAACGCGGGACTCTTTACCTGGAATAAGCCGGCCTATGCCTGCCTTGCCACCAGAGTCCCCACTGGCTGCTCCATCGACCAGGAGATCCTTAAAAAAATCGAGCGGGCGGAGACCGGCCTCACCAGGCTGGGATTTTCTGATTTCCGCGTCCGCGTCTGGAAGGATCCCGCAGGCCAGGATTCCTGGAACGCCAGGCTCCAGCTTACGGAATCCCAGTTTTCCCTTCTGGCCGGAAAACGCCTGGAGGTCCTGGAACTTTTAAAACCAGATTTCTCCCAGGTGCTCCTGGATCTTTCCGCCCGGTCTGTGACCATATAAAAGAGAAAGCAGATACAGCAAAGGCAGCCCGAAAGCCATCAGAGCTGCCTTTTTTCTGTATCCGCCTTTTCCTCATCTGTTCCGTAGTTCTCTCCGTAAAACCGGTTCAGCCAGTCCACTGCATTCCGGATCCCCTCGTTATCGAAGGAAAATTCCTGAAACGTCTTTTTTTCATCCTCTGTCACAGAAAAAATATATGGTCCCGGCCAGGCAGCGGCCTGAAGAATGTCGCCATTCTCTCCCGCTTCCTTCCGTATCATGAAATTCATTTCTTTCTCGCTTCCCGTAAACGTGGTTTTTTTCAGATATGGAATGGAGATCATCCCATCCAGATCGATCATATTCCCCGCCCCCTGTCTAAGTTCATTCAATCATGTCCTTCGGACATTATACCATCCTTTTTCCTTCCCCGCTATTGTAAAATCCGCGGAATCTTTATATACTTGATTTTATCAGAAAACATAAAATATAAGAAAGGAACACACAAATGAAACAATTTGTCAAAGACCTGGTCCACTCCTATGAAGAACCGTTAAAAGAGATCCGCCACCATCTCCATGAGAACCCGGAGCTTTCCTTTGAGGAATACAGGACTGCTGAGTACATCCGCAAGGCTCTGGAGTCCATGGGGATCGCCCTCCAGGACGGGATCACCGGCACCAGCACTGTGGGCATCCTGAAGGGGCGGGAGGCTGGTCCCTGCATCGCCTTCCGGGCAGATATCGACGCTCTTCCTGTGGAAGAAAACAACGATCTCCCCTATAAATCCAAAACGCCCGGCATCATGCACGCCTGCGGCCATGACACCCATGCTGCCTGTCTCTTAGTATTGGCCCGGATCTTATCTGAACATCCGGAGCTGGTAAAAGGAACTGTAAAATTCATCTTCCAGGCAGCGGAGGAAAAGCTTCCCGGCGGAGCAAAGGCCCTCTGCGCAGATCATGCCTTAGACGGCGTGGACATGGTATTCGGAATGCACAGCTCCTCCAACCATCCCCTGGGGACCATCACCTTAAGCCACAGCTCCAGCTCCGCGGCCATCGGTATTTATGAAGTGACTATCCACGGCAAGGGAGGACACGGAAGCGCTCCCCACAACGCAAAGAACCCGGTTCCCGTGGCCTGTCTCCTGGCCTCTGCCTTAAACCAGATCCTGGCAGAAAAGAAGGCCCCCGCAGATACCGGAGTATTCACCGTCTCCTACATAAACGGCGGCCAGTACCCCAATATCATCACTGATACCGTTACCCTGGGCGGCAACATCCGTACCCAGGACAATGCCCTGATCCAGCAGATCTTCGGCCACATTGATTCCATCAGCCACGGCATCTGCGAGGCCCACGGAATGACCTGCGACGTGACCACCACCCTGGGATACCCGGCCACCATCAATACGCCGGAATACGCAGATGTGATCGCAGATGCGGCAGATACCATGGGCTACACGCCGGTGGAGGAATCCGGTTCCCTGGGCGGGGAGGACTTCGCCTACTTCCTGATGGAAAAGCCCGGCGCATACTTCCATGTGGGTATGGCCGATCCGGACCGTCCCATCACCTCCAGCCCCCATCACAACTGCAACTTCCAGCTGGATGAGCGCGGACTGGCCATTGCCCTGGAAATGGAGCTGGCTCTGTACTTAAAGCTCACAAAACAGGATGGGGAATAAAACTAAGGTCTGATACTGGTATCAGCCGTCAACTATTTGCGGTAGTTGGCGGCTGCTTTTTTCCCTTAAAGACTGTATAGCACAGTCCCACAAGGGCGCATATGAATATTCCCTCCCACCGCATGGCGATCCCCGCGGAGCGTTTTTTATGTCGTAGGACGGCACTTTCCTATGGCATAAAAGATGCTGCAAAGGGAATATAAAGCCTGCCCTTTGCAGCATCTTCCATTTCTTACTTCTATTTTTTTACGCCTTCCACTGCTTCTTTATCTCTTCAAATTCACCGTCCGAACAGTAAATGGTATGCCCGGGAGCGATCTCATGGTAAGAAGGCTGGTTTCCATCCCCGTACCGGTGCATTTCCGGATCATAATGGATCTTCTTCCGCTTCTTTTCATTGATGGGATCCGGCTCCGGGATGGCAGAAAGCAAAGCCCGGGTGTACGGATGCATGGGATTCTTAAATAATTCGTCGGAATCCGCCATCTCCACCAGCTTTCCATAATACATCACGCCGATCCGGTCAGAAAAGTACTTGACCACCGACAGGTTATGGGCAATGAAAAGAATGGTCAGCCCCATCTCCTCCTTCAGCTTGTTTAACAGATTGATGACCTGGGCCTGGACCGAAACGTCCAGGGCCGACACAGGCTCATCGGCGATCACCATTTGAGGCTTCACGATCAGCGCCCTGGCAATGCCGATCCTCTGCCTCTGGCCGCCGGAGAATTCGTGGGGGTACCGGGAGGCATGCTCCGCCTGGAGTCCCACATGCTCCAGCATGGCCACCACCTGCCGGTGCAGCTCCTCCGGATCTTTTACCCCGCGGATCTTTAAGCCCTCGGCAATGATCTCCTGGACCGTCATCCTGGGGTTTAAAGAGGCAATGGGATCCTGGAAGATCATGGCAATGTTGTCGGTGATATACTTTCTCAGGCTCTTATCCATCTTCCCGCTGATCTCTTTTCCGTCAAAGGACACGGTCCCGCTGGTGGGATCGTACAGCCGGATGATGGTGCGGCCTGTGGTGGTCTTTCCGCAGCCGGATTCCCCCACCAGCCCGAAGGTCTCTCCCCGCTCCACATAAAAGGAAACGTCGTCCACAGCCTTCACCACCGAGGTTTTCCCGCGCTTTTTCGTGGTAAAGTGCATACTTAAGTGATCCACATCCAGGATATGGTCACGTTCCTTCCTGTTATCCGATTTCATATCCTGCCTCCTCCTTCATCCTGGCGATCCTGTGCTTTAAGATATCCGGCATCTCCACCTTGGGCGCGTCGGGATGGAGCAGCCAGGTGGCGGCATAATGGGTATCGGAGATCTTAAAATACGGCGGCTCCTTTTCAAAATCGATCTTCATGGCATACTTATTTCTGGCCGCAAAGGCATCGCCCTTGGGCGGATGCAGCATGTTGGGCGGCGCGCCGGGAATGGCAAACAGCGTCTCCTCCGTGTGAAGGTCCGGCATAGCCGAAAGGAGCGCCCAGGTATAAGGATGGGCCGGCCGATAGAAAATATCCTCGCAGGTCCCCACTTCCACAATGCGTCCTGCATACATCACGCAGATCCGGTCCGCCATGTTGGCCACCACGCCCAGATCGTGGGTGATGAAGATCACCGAAAGATCCCTTTCCCGCTTCATATCGTTGATCAGCTCCAGGATCCTGGCCTGGATGGTCACATCCAGTGCTGTTGTCGGCTCATCACAGATCAGGATCTCCGGGTTGCTGGCCAGAGCGATGGCGATGACGATCCTCTGGCGCATACCGCCGGAAAACTGGAAAGGATAAGCGTCATACCGCTCGGCGGCGTTGGGGATCCCCACAGCCTCCATAAGCTCGATGGCCCGGGCCTTGGCTTTGGACTTTTCAATGGCCTTGCTTAAGATCAGAGCCTCGGTGATCTGCTTTCCGATCTTCATAATGGGATTTAAGGCCGAAAGCGGGTCCTGGAATACCAGGGAGATCCGTTTTCCGCGGATCTTATAAAAATCGGCCTCCTTATACTTCGCCATATCCTGGCCCTGGTACATAATAGTGCCGCTGTCGATATGGCCGTTTTTGGCCAGGATCCCTAAGATCGCCTTGGTAGTCACGGATTTTCCAGAACCGGACTCCCCCACGATGGCCAGGGTCTCGCCCTTATACAGGTCAAAATTCACATCCCGCACCGCATGCACCTTTCCTGCAAAGGCATTGAAGGATACGGAAAGATCTTTTACGCTTAAAATTGGTTCCATACTTTTCTCTCCTTTCCTTATGCGCCCCGCTGGGTCGGATCAAAGGCGTCGCGCAGGCCGTTGGATAGCATGTTGAAGGCGATCATTAACAGGGAGATCACCACCGCCGGGAAAAATACCTGGTTGGGATACTGCTGCATCACCTTCTGGCCCTGGGATAAGAGAACGCCAATGGAGCTTTCCGGAGCACGGATCCCCAGTCCAATGTAAGCTAAGAAGGACTCGGTGAAGATAGCGCCCGGAATGGCGATCATGGCCCTGGTAATGATGGGGCCGATGGAGTTGGGCAGGATATGGCGGAAGATCAGAGCCATGTCCCTGACGCCCAGGGTCCTGGCCGCCAGCACGTACTCGCTGCCCTTATAGCGGTAAAACTGAGAGCGGATCATCCTGGCCGTTCCGATCCAGTTCTGGACCACCAGGCAGAGGATGATGGAAAGGATCCCCGTACCAAAAAACAGGATGAACAGAGTCACCACCACGATTTCCGGGAACGCGCCGATGATCTCGGTGATACGCATCATGATCATATCCACCTTTCCGCCGTAATAGCCTGCGATGGAGCCGTATACGATGCCGATGCACACGTTGCAGATCACGGAAATAAAGGCGATCAGCAGGGAGACCCTGGCTCCGCGCCACATGCGCACCCAGAGATCCCGGCCCAGATAGTCGGTCCCCATCCAGAAATACGTTCCGTCCTCCACGCCGGAGTACTTATAATAATCCACCTTAATATCGCACATTTCCACGCCCTGGACCGTGCGGTGATTGATGACCTTTAAGATACTGCCCTCCGGATACCGGGAGGTATCCTCCAGAGAGTCCACCCGCCGGTTGGTGAGCCACCGGGTCCCGTCCAGGATCCCATAGTTTTCCAGCACCGGCACCTTGGGCGGAAGATTGATGCGGTTCAGATCCTGGTCGTTGTAGTCCCAGCGGCTGAGGGCCGGGGCAAACACAGCGAACAGAAGAACGATCACGATCCCTATGAAGGCGATGATGGAAACCTTACTGCGGCAGAAGCGCAGCATGGCGTCCTTAAAGAAGCCGATGGGCTTATCCTGGAACTTTTCATCAGCGATCTCGCCCTCCATCTGGACAAACTCAAAGCTTTCCGGCTCCACCTGGTATTCAGGCAAATCGGAAGAATAAAATTTTGCCATTACTTCTTCCCTCCCATCCTCACACGCGGGTCAACAATGCCGTAAGACAGATCCACGATCAGAACCGTGATCAGAGAAACCAGCGAGTAAAAAATCAGTACTGCAAGGGTCACTGTATAATCCGGCGCGTTGACGGATTTGACCATGATACCGCCCATGCCGGGGATCGAAAAGATCGTCTCGATCACCAGACTTCCGCCCATGATGCTCGTGAACATGGGAACGATGATGTTCATTAACGGAAGCAGGGAATTGCGGATCCCATGGTTCAAGGTAGCCTGCCGCTCCGTAAGCCCCTTGGTCTTGGCAAGGAGCATGAAGTCCGAATTGATGGTCT
>OLPA01002714.1_pt1 | contig 12819 bp, 10 predicted proteins | sample 1672811 | NCBI WGS metagenome assembly OLPA01 (sample SAMEA3136726, study PRJEB25190) | human gut metagenome | biome: human gut; feature: human-associated habitat; material: faeces | place: Austria | collected 2013
CACGAGATCGAGATTACAGAATAAAGTCAGGAAGAAAAAACCATGAGCAAACCCTTACAGGTAAAACAAGCAGACACAGACGTCCTGATCATTGGAGGTGGTACCGCAGGCTGTTACGCGGCACTTACAATCAGCAGAAATTCAGATGCATCCGTTCTGGTCGCAGAAAAAGCAAACATAAAACGAAGCGGTTGTCTGGCAGCCGGTGTCAATGCAATCAATGCTTATATTGTCAAAGGACGTAAACCTCAGGATTATGTAGATTACGCAACAAAAGATGCGGCAGGCATCGTCAGAAATGACTGGAAGAAATCGTTGCAATGTGCGAGAAATCAGGCGTTCATACGAAATTTATTCCGGATTACAACAAGATTATTCCGACCAAACCATATACCGAAGATATTCTGGGACTTCCGGTGATTAATATCCGCTATGTTCCGTTGAGTAATACCTTTAATTTCATGGTCAAGCGTGCGATGGATATTGTCGGTTCGATCATGGCGATCATTGTTTCGTCACCGGTCATGCTTGTGATGTGCATACTGATCAAACTGACATCACCGGGACCGCTGATCTATCGTCAGGAGCGTGTCGGACTTCACAATAAAACTTTCTGGATGTATAAATTCCGGTCTATGGAAGTACAGCCGGAGGCCGAAGAAAAGAAGGCGTGGACAGTCAAAAACGATCCACGTGTGACTGGAATCGGTAAATTTATGCGCAGGACAAGTATTGATGAGCTTCCACAGTTTTTTAATATTCTGCGGGGAGATATGAGTCTTGTAGGACCTCGTCCTGAAAGGCCGTTCTTTGTTGAAAAATTTCGGGAAGAGATTCCCAGATACATGGTCAAGCATCAGGTTCGTCCGGGACTGACCGGATGGGCACAGGTGAATGGATACCGTGGTGATACATCAATCAAAAAACGAATCGACTGTGACCTTTATTATATAGAGAACTGGTCGATCGGATTTGATATAAAGATATTGTTCCTGACGATTTTCAAAGGGTTCATTAATAAAAATGCATATTAAAGATAAGGGGAGAGAAGATGGCAAGACCTAAGTCAAAAACAAAAAAGATACTATTTGCTGTTGAAATTATTGTTCTTCTGCTGTTTATCGGTGGTCTGTATGTATATGGACAGCTGAATTCAAAACTGGACAAGATCAATCAGCCAGTTCTGGATGACAGTAAGATCAAAGTAAACCAGGAAGTACAGGATTCTATTGATTCACAGGAATCAACTCTGACAGGTTATACAACATATGCTCTGTTTGGTATTGACCACCGTGATAAAAATACTGCACTCGGCGGTGAGAACAGTGATACAATTATTATTGCAAGCGTAAATAATGACACAAAAGATGTGAAGCTGGTTTCTGTATATCGAGATACCCTTCTCAATCTTGGTAACGATACTTATTCCAAGGCGAACGCAGCGTATGCTTACGGTGAAGCCGAACAGGCGATCACAATGCTGAATACAAACCTCGACCTGAACATCAGCGAATATGCAACCGTAAACTTCAATGCGCTGACAACGATCATCGATGACCTTGGTGGACTGGATATGGATATGTCTTATGCCGAGATTGTTCATATGAATAACTACTGTGTAGAGACATCCGAAGAAACAGGTAAGGATTATACACCGATCGAACTTCCGGACAGACCGGATGATATCGAGGCAGTTCAGTATCATTATCATCTGAATGGTGTACAGGCAACTTCTTACTGTCGTATCCGTTATACAGCAAGCCTTGATATGGGACGTACAGAGAGACAGAGACGTGTGATCCAGATGATCGTCAGCAAGGCAAAATCTGCCGGTCTTGGCAAGATCTTCAAGATCATGGACGATGTATTCCCGATGGTTACAACTTCTATGACAAAAGACGAAATCCTGCAGCTTCTGCCTACTCTGATCGGTTACAGTGTAGACGATACGACAGGATTCCCGACATCTTATAAGTTCTCTAATGTTAAGGGAAGTATTATTGTACCGACAACTCTGGAGACAAATGTTATCGAACTGCACAAGTTCCTTTATGGAGATGAAGCATACACACCATCTGCGACTGTAAAAGCAAACAGTGAAAAGATTCTTGAAATCGTCGGTGGTGAGAGCAGTCTGGACGATAAACAGGCAACTGTTGAAGAAAATACAACAAATGACACTGTTATTTTTGAAAAGAATGGAAGTGGCTGGTCTGATACAAGCTCTGATTACGGTTCTGACAGCGATAGCTCCGGTGGTGGAGACTATAGTGGTGATGAGACTGATAACAGCGGTGGTTCTTCTTCTGGTGGCGGAGATTACAGTAATGATGGTTCCGACAACAGTGGTGGTGACAGTTCCGGTGGCGAAGACTATGAAGGACCAACGACTCCGGAACCAGATTACGGCGGAGATGACAACGGTGGTGGAGACACCGGCGGAGATGAAAGCGGTGGCGGAGACACCGGCGGAGACGAAAGCGGTGGCGGAGACATCGTTGACGAAGGCAGTGGAGATGACAGTGGAGCGGCTGCAGAGGCGACAGGCACTCCTGATGCTGCTTAAATTCATAAAGATAAGACGATAGTTAAGAAGGGAATTTCTCATTGAAGAAATTCCCTTCTTCTGTTACCATACATCAATAAGGGCATAATTAATATCCGGTATGAAAAATACCGATAAGGAGATACTATGGAAAATAAAACAGTAGATGTGATCATTCCCGCCTATCATCCGGGAAATGAATTTGCCACACTTATTAAAAGACTGGAAAAACAGACTGTTCCGATCCACAGGATTATAGTAATGAATACAGAGGAATCCATGTGGAATAAAGAATGGGAAAAATTATCCGGAGTGATGGAGGTTCATCACCTTGCAAAATCAGAGTTTGATCACGGTGGTACGAGAGCGTGGGCAGCAGAACTTTCTGATGCGGATGTAATGGTATTTATGACACAGGATGCGATGCCGGCCGACCGTGAGCTGCTTGCAGAGCTTTTGAAAGCGCTTGATCAGGAGGAGAATATTGCAGCTGCTTATGCAAGACAGCTTCCGAACGCGGAATGCAGTTTTGTGGAACGGTATACAAGAGCATTTAATTATCCGGACAGATCCGTAGTTAAGACAAAAGATGATCTGGACAAATATGGAATCAAAACTTTTTTCTGTTCAAATGTCTGTGCAGCATACGATCACAGGATCTACAATGAGATCGGCGGATTTCCGGAACATGCTATTTTTAATGAAGATATGATCTATGCAGGCTGGATGGTAAAAAAAGGTTATGCGGTTGCTTATGCAGCAGAGGCTAAGGTTTATCACTCTCATAATTACAGCTGCAGCCAGCAGTTTCACAGAAATTTTGATCTTGGCGTTTCCCAGGCAGAGCATCCGGAAGTTTTTGAAGGAGTTCCGTCTGAGGGGGAGGGAGTGCGCCTGGTAAAAAAGAGCCTGTCTTATCTTCTGAAAACCGGACATATCTGGATGATCCCCGGACTGTTTTTTCAGAGTGCTTCCAAGTATGCCGGATATTTCCTCGGAAAAAGATATCAGAAACTTCCTGAAAGACTGATCCTGTTTTGTACTATGAGTCCGGAATACTGGAAAAAACAGAAATGATCAGGAAGAATCAGCGGGTCACGATTTTTTAAAGGATATATCACAGTTTGAACACAATTGCCTGTTAAACTGTTTTTTATAAAGCAGATGGCATAAGAAAAATTTGAGAAGGGAGCACTAGGGTCATGAGTGAAGAAAACAGATGGGATGAAGATCTGCCAGAGGTAAACGAAAATGTTCCAACAGAAGAGAAACCTCTGGATACTTTTGGAAATACAGATACCGGCAGTGCTGCAGATAACAGTACTGAAAATATAGATATTGCACAGAAACCAATGGCTCATCCATATTCCGCAGGCCGGAGAATGCAGGAGAACGGTTACGGAAATGGAACAAACAGCAGCAATTTTCAGAATAATACCAGTTTTCAGGAAAAACCGAAATATGCACATTATGAAGTGCATCAGCCGCAGGCAGGAAATTATGCGGGAGGAAGTATTCCACCGAAGAAACCTCATAAACCGAAGACAGCTCATGGAGGCGGGAACGGCGGCTTTGGAAAGAAGGCTGCAACAGCCGTTGCCCTGGCAGTGATCTTTGGACTGGTGGCAGGTGCTGTTTTTCAGGGAGTAAATATTGCGGCAGATAAATACAGAGATAATAACAGCAGCAGTACACAGATCGGAAAAACAGAAACTGTTACCGGTACAGAAGAAAGCACAGATGGCAGTTCCACAGAATCCAGTGTGAAAAGCATCGTAGCAGAGAGCGGAACAGTAGCCGGAGTTGCACAGGCGACGATGTCCTCGATCGTTGCGATCACTTCTGTCAGTGTACAGGAGATCCCGAGCTTTTTCGGATATGGAACAAGACAGTATCAGAGTGCGGGAAGCGGTTCCGGAATCATTGTAGGTGAGAATGACAGTGAACTTCTGATCGCAACGAATAATCATGTGGTATCCGGCGCAACAACACTTACCGTATGTTTTGCAGGCGGAGATGTAGTCGGTGCGGAAGAAGAGACACAGGCGATGGCCAGTGGCGACAGTATTACAGACAGTTCAGATAGCAGTGTGGATGTGAATAATGCGGTATCAGCCAAGATCAAGGGAACAGACGAAGAGAACGATCTGGCAGTAATTGCTGTAGAGAAGTCCGATATTCCGGAAGAGACGATGAATGAGATCAAGATCGCACAGATGGGAAGTTCCGACGATCTTGTAGTAGGTGAGCAGGTAGTTGCGATTGGTAATGCTCTGGGTTATGGCCAGTCAGTCACTTCCGGATGGGTAAGTGCCCTGAACCGTACCATCAGCACAGAGGATGGTGATACCAGTGGACTGATCCAGACAGATGCGGCTATTAATCCCGGAAATAGTGGTGGTGCGCTTCTGAACATGAAAGGCGAAGTGATCGGGATCAATGCGGCCAAATACGCAGACAGTCAGGTGGAGGGAATGGGATATGCAATTCCGATATCCAAAGCAGAACCGATCCTGGAAGAGCTGATGAACCGCGAAACACGTGATAAAATAGAAGACACTTCAAAAGTTGGTTATATGGGAATCAAAGCTGCGGACCTTACAACAGAGGCAATCCAGATGTACAATATGCCGGCAGGAGCATTTCTTACAGAAGTTACACCAGGTGGTGCGGCAGATAAAGCCGGGATCAAAAAAGGTGATATCGTTGTAAAACTGGATGGGCAGAAGGTAAGCGGCAAGAATGATCTGGTGGATAAACTTCAGTATTACGAATCAGGCGAAACCGTGGAAGTGGTAATTGCAAGAGCAAATAACGGAGAATATAAAGAAGAAACCGTAGAAGTCACTCTTGGAAGCAAGCCGGCTTCTGACAACTGAAAAAAGTGACAACTGAAAACAGAAATCTGGACAGGGAGCTGCGTTTTTTGCGGCTCCCTGTTTTATAAAAACTTAATTTGATACGTCGGGATTATGTGGTATAATATGCATTATGACACAAGACGGAAAACGAAACCGGCTTCCGTCTTATAAAAACCAGAAAGGAAATGTTATGGCAGATCAGTTTGATAATAATAAAGACAATGACCAGGAGCAGAAATACGAGAAATTCTGCTTTTTATGCCGCAGACCGGAGAGTCAGGCAGGGAAGATGATCGACCTTCCCAATAATATACATATCTGTGCAGACTGTATGCAGAAGAGCTTTGATACTATGAATACACAGATGAGCAATGGAAATTATTCCGATCTTTTTAACATGCCAAATGTGAGCATGATCGATCTTAGCAGTCTTCAGAATCCGGGAAATCAGGCGAAGAAGATCAAGAAGAAATCTGAAACCCCGAGGCCGGTGATCGATCTTAAAGATATCCCGGCACCGCATAAGATCAAGGCAACGCTGGATGAATATGTGATCGGACAGGAATATGCCAAGAAAGTAATGTCCGTAGGTGTATATAATCATTATAAGAGAGTTGCTACGGACACCATGGATGATATTGAGATCGAGAAATCCAATATGCTGATGATCGGACCGACAGGATGTGGTAAGACTTATCTGGTAAAAATGCTTGCCAAACTCCTTCAGGTGCCGTTGGCTATTGCAGATGCCACCTCTCTTACAGAGGCAGGATATATTGGTGATGATATCGAGAGCGTGGTATCCAAGCTTCTTGCAGCAGCAGATAATGATGTGGAGAAAGCAGAGCACGGAATCATCTTTATCGATGAGATCGACAAGATTGCCAAGAAGAAGAACACCAATCAGAGAGATGTCAGTGGTGAGGCTGTGCAGCAGGGACTTCTGAAACTTCTGGAGGGAAGTGAGGTCGAGGTGCCGGTAGGTGCTACCAGCAAGAACGCAATGGTCCCGATGGTGACTGTAAATACAAGAAATATCCTGTTTATCTGCGGCGGTGCTTTCCCGGATCTTGAGAATATCATCAAGGAGAGACTGAACAAGCAGGCTTCTATCGGATTTTACGCAGATCTGAAGGATAAATATGACAATGATCCTCATGTACTGGAGAAGGTAACTGTAGATGATCTCCGTGCATTTGGAATGATCCCGGAGTTTATCGGACGTCTTCCGATCATCTTTACACTGAATGGACTGACAGAAGACATGCTTGTGAAGATCCTCAAGGAGCCGAAGAATGCCATCCTGAAACAGTACCAGAAACTTCTGGCGCTGGATGAAGTAAAGCTTGAGTTTGAGGACGGAGCACTTCATGCTATTGCACGTAAGGCACTGGAGCGTCACACAGGCGCCAGAGCACTTCGTGCGATTCTGGAAGAGTATATGCTGGACATTATGTACGAGATCCCGAAGGATGATAATATCGGTGAGGTAGTGATCACAGAAGGATACATCCAGGGAAATGGCGGACCGAAGATCCTGATGCGTGGTCAGGAAACTCCGCTGCTGGAGGGATAAAGATAACACAGGAAGCAAATAAAAAGGAGCGTGACAGATATGGCGAAGAGCAGTTTTTGGGATGATCTTGGAAATGCACTGACACGGAAAGCGAAGGGCCTCAGTTCCAAGGCGGAGAATCTCTATGAGATCCAGAAGATCCGCAATAAACTTTCTGCACAGGAGCGTATGACAGAAAAACTGATGATGGACATCGGAAAAATGATCTACACCCGTTATGAACACGGAGAAGCTGTTGACGGAGAAGTGGGAGCAATCTGCGAGGAGATCAGCCAGCACATGCTGGAGGCGGATCACTTCCGGGATGCCATTGCAGCCAGCAAGGGCGAGAAGTTCTGTCCGGCCTGCCATAAGGCAGTAATGAGAGAAGCAAGTTTCTGCCCTTACTGCGGCGCCGCGTGTCCGACAGCAGAACTGGAAGAAAAAGCCACTGACGTGATCGAGCAGGCAGAGGAAGAACTGAAAGACGCAGCAGATGCAGAAGTTACGGAAGCAGAGGAAGTAACAGAGGCAGCAGAAGAAACAGAGGCAACGGCTACTCCGGAAGCTACAGAGGAGACTGAGGCTACAACAACTCCGGAAGTTACAGAAGCAGCTTCCTATAATACAGATTCTTCTCTTGAAGTTACAGATGGAAACAAGGTCAATATTGATTATGTAGGAAAGATTGACGGAGTTGCATTTGATGGTGGAAGCACAGATGGCAAAGGAACAGATCTGGTAATCGGTTCCGGTACATATATTGATAATTTTGCAGAGCAGCTGGTCGGTGCACATCCGGGAGATAAAGTAGAAGTAACTGTTGTATTCCCAGATGATTATCAGGCAGCAGATCTTGCTGGCAAAGAAGCAGTATTTGATGTTACTGTAAATGGAATTTACGAATAAATGACATGTAATAAGCCCTCGCATTTGCGGGGGCTTATTGTTTGGAAATCTTAAGATTCTGTACTTTCGCTGTTTCCACTGGAAACATGGATACCATTGATCTCTACATCACCCTCCATTGGAATAACAATGCATTTACGCCCATCGATCACCTGCGTTTCGATCAGCGCGGCACGATCAGGATCAATGTGAATTACAACATCCGGTGTTTTGATCTCAGTACGTCGTGTATTGGTAATATTGGCAGCCATAAGTGAAGCGTTTTCACCGGCAATTGCTTCATAGGTCTGATCAAAAGTTTCGAGTTTTTCATCTTCAACACCGCATTCTTCAAAGAGACGTTTCACTTCCGGTTTAGTCAGTACAGCAGGATCCGGGGAATCCTTCTGAGAATCTACCCATTCATTCAGTTTCTCATGGATATTCATGACAGTATCGTAGGCACAGTCCTCACCAAGGGTTTCTTCTACAAGTGCGTTGAAAGAATCGCGCTGGCCGCCGGCAGAAAGTGGAGTGGTACAGCCAAACATTTCATCTACGAAAGCACTTCTGAGCTGTTCGGCATTTTTAGTGTAATAAAGAAGACTGTGAATATCCGTGCTACGGTCATTAAATACCGGGAACAGGAATCCCAAATCTGGCATTTCTACGATCCAGTCACGGATACGGTCTTCGATGTTGTTGGTTTCTGCGTTGTAGCACAGGCCGGCTTTGGAAAGATTGACCGGACAGATGCTGCAGAGGATATGGTCATAGATTTCATCGGATGCATCGAACATCTCCTGACCATCGGAAGACTTTCCGGGAATATCGTAAACGGCATGAATGAGAATGATATAGTAATTCTCACCATAATCATAATTTTCGATGATCTTATCATAAAATTCCTCAAGTATAGCATTATCCTGAAGTTTACTGCCACGGAGTTTCATGAGAAATTCCTGGGTACCACCTTCTTTTTCCTGTTCAAGCGGAAAGTCCATGTTGATCAGATTTTTTCCAATTGTGCCGGATAAAGTCTTCTTGAAGATTTCAAAGTATTTAAACATTTCTTCTTCCGAAAGAGAAAGAAATGCTTCTTTCAGTTCTGTTTTTTTATTTTTCTCGCCATCCACATAACAGCCGCAGATTCTGGTGATCGCACAGTTGTTTGGAGAAAACTGTTTCTTAATTTCTGAGATTTCTTTTTTGTTCATTATGTAATGCTCCTGTTTACAGAATTTCTGTACGGAATGCTTCTGCGATTCCACTTAAATTGTAACGCTCTGCAAGGTCCTGAATTCCCATCATGATCTCCTCGCGGCTGAAATTACTGGCCTCCAGAAATTCATCGTCTTTGCCATTAAGGTGGTAGTAGAACAGAAGACCAATTTCAAGATTCTGACGGTCACCATCGCAGGTCATTTCGTATAATTGATTTTCTGCCTCGTCAATTTTACCATTGTCTGCCAGATCTGTAAGATTTGTAAGTATCTGTCTGGCATCTGTATCTTCAATCACATCAGGTGTCAGTTCGACTGCACTTACCTGGAACAGCATTTTCATGACTGCACGTACCATTTCGCGTATCTGACGCAGTATATAATCATCCTGAAGCATTTATATTCTCCCTTCCAAATTCATGATTCTGAACAATAGAGTACCACAAAAAAAGAGTTTCTTCCAGATAGAAATCTGCACTTTTTTGGTTATTGTTGTGAATATTAAACTTTACGCAATATGCGCAGAATGCTATAATAAAAACATTAAATAAGTTACGTTGTATATCGGCTGTAACGGGCAGCAGTGGCTGGCAGCGCAGGAAGGACATGAATGAATGACGAATGATACTGCAATGACAAAGCAGGAATCCGAGGTAATGATAGAGCAACTCAAAAAAGTATTTGAAGTGGTTCGGTTATTGGATGTGGATACACTGGAAATGGGAAATCTGAAAGGTGTAGAAGATGTGGATGGATTTCCTTGTAAATGCTATGATTTCTGGAAAAAAGGTACACGTTGTAAGAACTGTACATCCAGAGAAGCATTACAGAAAAAAGAAAAAGTACTGAAGCTGGAATATCTGAATTCCAATATCTACCAGGTAATTTCCAAATATATAGAAATAGACGGCAAACCGTATGTGATTGAACTGATCAATGCCATGAAGTCAGATGCGATCATGGATGATGATGGACGTACGGAACTGATCAAACAGCTTTCAGGCTATAATCGGGAATTATATACAGATGCGCTTACCGGAATCTACAACAGACGCTATTACGAAGAACGAATCAAAAATTCTGATATGACAGCAGGCATTGCAATGATCGATCTGGATGATTTTAAGATATACAACGATACATTTGGACACGATGCAGGTGACCTGGCACTGACGACAGTTGTAGGAATCGTAAAGGCGAATGTACGTCGTACTGATATGCTGATCCGAATGGGTGGTGATGAATTCCTGCTCGTGATGCCGGATATTACGGATCAGATTTTTGCAGATAAATTAAAGCAGATTCAGGAAAAAATTCATGATACGAAGGTTCCGGGATACTCACAGCTTCGTCTGTCGGTGAGTATCGGAGGTGTGCTTTCCGCTCCGGGAAGTACTGTGGAGAATGCAATCCATAAAGCAGATCAGTTCATGTATCAGGCCAAAACATGCAAGAATATGGTAGTGACTGAACATGATGAAGAAGTTCAGGACAAAGCAGAGGGCGGTGAAACATCCAAAACCTACAAATACAGAATTCTGATCGTTGATGATTCTGAGATGAACCGTGCAATTCTGTCAGAGATCCTCAGTGAAGAATATGATATCGTGGAAGCTGACAGTGGTGAGTCCTGCATCGATAAACTGAGACAGTACGAACGGGAAATTTCGCTGGTTCTTCTGGACATCGTCATGCCGGGAATGGATGGATTCGGAGTTCTTAATTATATGAATCGTCATCACTACCTTGAGGATATTCCGGTTATTATGATTTCCAGTGAGGATTCTACTGAAGTCGTCAGACGTGCATATGAAATGGGTGTTTCGGATTACATTAATCGACCGTTTGATGCAGGAGTTGTGCATCGAAGAGTCTATAATACGATTAAGCTTTATGCAAAGCAAAGACGCCTGATCACTCTGATCACGAATCAGGTTTATGAAAAAGAAAAGAACAACCGTATGATGGTTGAAATCTTAAGTCAGATCGTAGAATTTCGTAATGGTGAAAGTGGAAGCCATGTACTGAACATCAATATACTGACAGGAATGATTCTGGAGAGTCTTGTACAGAAAACAGATAAGTATAATATCACATGGTCAGAAAGACTGCTGATCACAACAGCGTCTGCATTACATGATATCGGCAAGATTGGCATTGATGATAAGATCCTGAACAAGCCGGGCAAACTGACTGATGAAGAAATCAAAGCATTACCTCTAGGTGCCAAAGTCATGACCTTTGAATGTGGGATGCGTTTTTTAACTGACTACTTACAAGGTGACACATATTTTAAAATAAAATACCCTGAGCATAATTTAGATCGTTGCAGAACACAATTAAAATTAGTTGCTGATATGGAAAAGAAATGGGATACAATGAATGAAATTGTATCTAAATACAATAAATAATACTCCTCTTGTACAAAAAAAGTATATTCTTCATTTAAAATGAGAATATACTTTTTTAACCTTTACAAATATCTTTGCTATCAAGAAGGATTGTCACAGGACCGTCATTAATAAGCGAAACCTTCATATCAGCACCAAATACACCTGTTTCTACGTGTATACCTGAATCTTGTATTTTTTGATTATAATAGTCATAAAGTGGGATTGCTGTATCAGGTTTAGCAGCATCAGTGAATCCAGGACGTCTTCCCTTACGGCAATCTGCATATAAAGTAAATTGCGAAATAGATAAAATTGCTCCCTGGACATCCGTTAAAGACAAATTCATCTTTCCCTGATCATCTTCAAAAATACGTAATCCTATCATTTTATCTATCATTTTATCTACAATAGCTTTTGTATCACTTTCACAGAAGCCTACCAGAGTCATATACCCTTTTTGAATACTTCCTTTTATTTGTCCATCAATACTTACAGAACTCTCTTTTACTCTTTGTATAACAATTTTCATAAGTCTCTCATTCATTACTTAAAAATGTTATACTTATTATATCAAAAAACAAGGAAAAGGAAAGATTTTATGGCAACGACTTTAGCACATCGCATGCGACCTACATCTTTAAAAGATGTTCTTGGGCAAAAACACATTATAGGAGAAAACGCATTGTTTACCCAGTTCGTTAAAAAACATCATCCTATGTCAACAATTCTATATGGTCCTCCAGGATGTGGAAAAACAACATTGGCAAGTGCACTTGCCAATGATTTAAATATACCTTATCGTATCTTCAATGCTTCAACAGGAAACAAAAAAGAAATGGATATCATTATTGAAGAAGCCAAAATGAGTGGTGAATTATTTGTTATTATTGATGAAGTTCATCGTTTGAATAAAGATAAGCAAGATCATTTATTACCACATATTGAAAACGGATTGCTGGTGATTGCTGGCTGTACAACAGCTAATCCATATCATTCTATTAATCCTGCGATTCGTTCTCGTTGTCAGATTGTTGAAGTAAAGCCTTTAGATGAAGAAGACATTATAATCGGTCTTCATCATGCTCTGAATTGTGAAAACGGACTTAATTATCAATTTAAAGTAGAAAATGGTGTCTTAGAATATATTGCAAAACTGAGTAGTGGAGATATTCGTTATGCATATAATTGTTTAGAAGTCGCAAGTATCCTTTGCGATGCAGATACGATTACATTACAAATGGTCAAGCAATCTTTAACAAAAGCAAATGCTCAATTTGATAAAGATGAAGACCAATATTATGATACACTAAGTGGTTTACAAAAGTCTATTCGTGGAAGTGATCCAAATGGAGCT
>OLPA01002716.1_pt1 | contig 12812 bp, 17 predicted proteins | sample 1672811 | NCBI WGS metagenome assembly OLPA01 (sample SAMEA3136726, study PRJEB25190) | human gut metagenome | biome: human gut; feature: human-associated habitat; material: faeces | place: Austria | collected 2013
GAGTAAAACTCGATTACCCCACGGAAACAAGCTGCGACAACAGATTGTTGGAGACCACCTGCGCGGCGTCGGCATATTTCGTCAAATCGGGATTTTCGATGGGCTCGATGCCCATCGCGCGTCCCAATATGACCATGGCGCGCTCGCGGGCGATGGGCGCGTTGGGGGCAAACGCGCCGTTGCTGCCCTGAACGATACCATGCTCGCTCCAGCGCCCGATGGAGCCTTCGGCCCAGTGCTCCGCGGTGTCGCCGTAGGCCGGCCCCGCCGCGCCCGCGCCTACGGTGAGCAGACCAGCTGTCATGGCAAAGGCAAGAACAAGAGATAGCAGTTTTCGTTTCATCGTTTCTTCTTTCCTCCTGAAAATCTATTTCTGCGGCTCCCTGCAGTTGGATCACAAGGCCAATTTTGCCCCCGACAGGGGAATTTCCTTGCTTATCATACCGAAAACACCAAAAGAAAGCAATATGCTCGCTGCACACCATTTGCCCGAAATCCCTCGGTCGTGAGCAGCAGTCCCGATGTGCAGACATAAAAGAAAACGCCCTCTGACGAGAGCGTTTCTTGTCTTGCATCAAGCGTCACAGCAAAAACGAGTTCAGCTTTTTGTGCGGCGCGGCCTTCTTGCCTTCCGTGCTGCGCGACCACGTCTTGACCGTCTGGGCTTCCAAAAACTGCACCAGCGGCGTCAAGTCCTCCTGCTCATCGTAATCTTGCAGCGCGTCATAATAGGCGCGGCAATCCTCCTCGTAGACGATGGTGGGCGGATAGTTGTTGATCATCAGCCAATAGTTCAGCAGCGTCCGCCCTACACGCCCGTTACCGTCCGCAAAGGGGTGGATATTCTCAAAGCGAGCGTGGAGGTACGCCCCTGCCTTCAATGGCGCTTTCGCTCCGATGGCGTTGACTTCTTCGATCAGCTCCGCGAGGTCGTTCTCTACCTCATCGGGTGGCGAACCGGCCTCGTTTTTGCCGGTCACATAGTCGTGCTTCTTAAATTCGCCGGGACGCTCACCGTTCACGATGTAGCGGCGCTCATCGTAAGTGCCCTCCGTCAATGCACGGTGGACGGCGCAAATCAACTCAATGGACAGAGGCTCTTTTGCAACGATCTTGTCCTGCAAAAGGTCGTAGCACACCTTTTGGTTCTGCTGCTCGAACAGGAGGTATCCCACTTGATCTCGCCGGTGTAGCCCACGACCTTGCCGTTTTCAAAAATTTCGCGGGTGTCGTGGTAGTTGATCTCGGCATTCTCGATCTTGCCGGAGTTGTAGGCAAACAGGATGCGGAAATTATCCAGTCGCAGAGCAAGGTCATCCACGGTGTGGACGTTCCAGTCCTGCCACATTTTCACAACAGCGTCATATCGGCTCATGATGCACCTCCGGCACAGGAATAAATCGAGTATATCATACTTTTTGCCCAAGCGGGAGAAAATTTACAGCTTTTTTGTGCGGACTTGGTTTTTTCTGGTATGAGCAGAAGGCGGAGAGCATCCTGCTGACGCTTCTGTATAAGGAGAGGGGAGTGCTGCCATTTTGCGGGCGGTATGAAGTGTGCTGCATGGAAGCGCGCTTCGTGAAGGAGTAGGATTTTTACAGAAATGCCGAAACCCGTCGAAACGGAGGCCTTCGCCTATGAAATTATATAAAGAAGCGCTCAGGAGCTTCTTCTCGGGATATGTCAGCGCACTGCGCAGGCGCAGGGGGCTGACACAGGAGCAGATGGTGGAGAAGCTTCGAATCACCGGACGGGCATACAGCGATTTGGAGCGGGGCATATACTGCTTTTTCGCTGTTGCACTGGTGTTCCTGCTGCTTATGCTGGAGGAGGGGGAGATAAAGGAGCTTTTATCGCCCCTGCGGGATGAGATCGAAAAAGTCGAGGGCAGAGAGGTGGCGTAGTGATCCATGGAAATGAGGGACATATACGGGCTTTTGCGCTATCTTGGCCTATCTGCGGAAAGCACTCGCTTTTTTCACGTTTCGTATGCGGTCTATCTGACGACACGGCAGCCAGCCCGGACGCCGTTTGCCGAATGGTGGCTGTACCCGGCGGTTGCCGGACACTATCACACCTGTATTTTCAACGTGAAGCGCAGCGTCTGCGTTGCGGTGGACCGGGTATGGGAAACGGAAAGAGAAACGCTGAGATTCATCACGAAGTAATTTGCGTTGCTTGCCGCAACGGCGATGTTTCTGCTAAACTATGCATGAAATCTTTAGATGAGGTGTTTCCGTGCTTCATGAAAATCTTCGGTTGAAGCGAAAGGAGCGGGGTCTTTCGCAGGAGGAATTGGCATCACGCCTTCATGTTGTCAGACAAACCATTTCAAAATGGGAAAAAGGAATGTCTGTTCCCGATTCTGAACAGTTGATAAAAATTGCCGTCATTCTTGAAACGACCGTAAGCGAGCTTCTTGGAACCAAAGTGGAAAACGAAGAGGAACCAGACCGGTTGGCAAAAGAACTGTCCCGCATCAACACGCAGCTTGCCATCAGAAACCATCGGATGCGGCGTGTGCTGAAAATCATCGCTGTTGCGCTGCTCGTATTTGTAGCTTTGATTTTTGCAATTATGGCGTTGAACTATGCGCCAATGCCGCAATCGAAATACACAAAGAGGGATGCTGCCCTTTTGCTTCCAAACAGGACAGATGTAATTTCAGTGAGCATTTCTTGTGATGATGAAAGAGAAACGATTACTGATAAAAGAGAAATAGACGATCTGTTCGCCAACTTATCAACAGTGCGCATTAAGTCGGGCAAAAGCTATAATGACGCTCCAATGACAGACAAGTTTATAAAGATTTTCTTTGAGGTTTCTGACGGGCTGAGCGGATGTGTTGTCTACGTCTTCGAGGATGAGAACGGATTCTTTATAGAACAACCCTATAATGGAATCTTTTCAATAGAAGAAAAACAATACACCGAAATCTTTGGACTCCTTTTTTAGAGGTACAGTCACCAATGAAGTCTTTAGCTATCATCCTTGTTTGCGCTGGGGTATAATAAATCAATTATGTTGGGAATCGTGGAGGTAACGAATATGAAGAAAAGCGGTGTGAGCAGAGTCAGAAACAAAATGGTACTTGTTCTGGTCATTGCAAATGCGATGCTGTTTTTGGCCAGTGTCGTGACGAAAGCGACCAACCTGATGAATCTCTCCGTTCTGCTGTTTCTGCCCATTATGGCGCTGCTGATCGCCACAAACCGCTGCCCGCACTGCGGAAAATACTTCCGCGGCGTTTATTGGGCGAAGGAAGCCGGAACGTGCCAGAAATGCGGCATGAGACTTTACTTTGACGATGAGATGGGGGAATAACAGCTTCCGCCTTGCTGCAGCGTTTCAGCAGAGAGCAGCGAAAGGAAAACGCTGTCCCTGTTAGATTCAGCAGTTGTTGTTCAAGACTTAAAAAGTCCGCAATCGATCAGATTGCGGACTTTTTTGATGCCATGATGCTGCTGTGATCCTGGAATAATGTCATGCCTGCTTCATGCTGAGACTGATGCGCTTTTTCTTCTCATCTACCTCGAGCACCACGACCTTCACAACATCACCCACGGAGACGACCTCGGAGGGGTGCTTGATGAACTTGTCCGCCACCTGCGAGATGTGAACGAGACCGTCCTGGTGTACGCCGATGTCTACAAACACGCCGAAGTCGATGACGTTGCGCACCGTGCCGGTGAGTACCATGCCGGGTGTCAGATCCTTCATTTCCAGCACATCGGTGCGCAAAATGGGCTTGGGCAGCTCGTCGCGCACGTCGCGGCCGGGCTTTAAAAGCTCACTCACGATGTCGCGCAGCGTGGGTACGCCCACGCCGATCTCTGCCGCCGCCTTTCCCTCGCCATAGGACTTGATGCGCTCCGGCAGGTCGGAAATGCGGCTCTCCTTCACATCTGCGAGCGTGTATCCTGAGAGCGCAAGCAGCGCTTTTGCGGCCTCGTAGCTCTCGGGGTGGACGGCGGTATTGTCGAGAACGCTTTTGCTCTCCGGTACGCGCAAAAAGCCCGCGCACTGCTGAAAGGCCTTGGGGCCGAGCTTCGGTACCTTTTTGATCTGGGCCCGCGAGGTGAACGCGCCGTTTTCCTCGCGATAGGCGACAACATTTTTCGCTGTGGTCGCGTTCAGACCGGAAACGCGCTGCAAAAGCGATGGCGAGGCGGTGCTGATGTCCACGCCGACGGCGTTGACGCAGTCCTCCACCACGCCGCAGAGCGCATCGTCGAGCTGCTTTTGCGGCATGTCGTGCTGGTACTGCCCCACGCCGATGGCCTTGGGGTCGATCTTCACAAGCTCGGCGAGCGGGTCCTGCAAGCGCCGCGCGATCGACACCGCCGAGCGGAGGTTCACGTCGTACTGCGGGAACTCCTCGGCGGCGAGCTTGCTTGCCGAGTAAACCGACGCACCTGCCTCGGAAACGATCATGTAGCTCACATGCGCGCCGGACGCGCTTGCCTGACGGATCAGCTCCACGGCCATCTGCTCTGTCTCGCGGCTGGCAGTGCCGTTGCCGATGGCGATATGCTCCACGCCATGCTTTCTGATGAGCTTGAGTAGTGCGGCGATGGCCTCACCTTTTTGCCGCTCGCCGTAGGTGGGGTAGACCACGGCGGTATCGAGCACCTTACCCGTGCCGTCCACGACAGCGACCTTGCAGCCCATGCGGTAGCCCGGGTCGAGGCCCATCGTGACCTTGCCCTTGACCGGTGGCTGCATCAAAAGGGGCTTCAGATTCAGCGCAAACTGACCGATAGCGCCCTCGTCTGCCCGTTCTGTGAGCGAAGCGCGCATCTCGCGCTCGAGCGAGGGGTAGATGAGACGGTCGTAGGCGTCCTCGGCGGAGGCTTTGACGAAATCCATGGCGGCAGAGCCGGGCTTCACCACGGCGCGGCGCAGCAGCGGCAGCGCCTGCTCGCGGTCGAGCAAGACGGTCGCGCTGAGCATTTTCTCCTTTTCGCCGCGGTTGATGGCAAGGATCTGGTGGCCCTGCAAGCGGGAGAGCGGCTGCTCAAAATCGTAGTACAGGCGGTAGACACTGTCCTCCTCCGTCGCGGCGAGCGAGCGCAGCGTCCCGCGCTTTTCCAACATCTCGCGCAGCGAGCCGCGAATGGCGGCATTGTCGCTGATCCACTCGGCAATGATGTCGTTCGCGCCCTGCAAGGCGTCGGCGATCGTTTCTACGCCCTTTTCCGGGACAAGAAAGTCCTGTGCGGCGTCTTCGGGGCGGGGGCAGCCGCGCTCCTGCGCAAAGAGCAGCGCTGCAAGCGGTTCGAGTCCCTTTTCCCGCGCGGCAGTCGCGCGGTTGCGGCGCTTCTGCTTGTAGGGACGGTAGAGGTCTTCTACCTCAGCGAGCGTTTTGGCGCTGTCGATGGCGGCGGCAAGCTCGTCTGTGAGCTTGCCCTGCTCGCTGATGGATTTTTTTACCGTCTCGCGGCGCTCTGCAAGACAGCGCAGATATTGAAGCCGCTCTTCGAGCGTGCGCAGCGAGGTGTCGTCCATCGCACCGTGCAGCTCCTTGCGGTAGCGAGCGATAAAGGGAATGGTATTGCCCTCGTCCAGAAGCTGCACAACGTTTTTCACGTGCTGCGGATTTTTGTCAAGCTCCTGCGCAAGCGTTTGAATGATGTCCATAGAAGGTTCCTTTCGATGGCCGGACGCAGCGTGCTGCGCCCGGCGGGATCTGTGAGAATATCTGACGTCTGCCCGTAGATGGGCGAACGAACTTATCTATTATACCGCATCGGAGCGTGCTGTGCAAAGCACTTTCCGCGGCGGGGGGATAATTTTCACGGCAATGAGAACTCGCGCTGCTCACGGTGAAAACGGTTCTCGATGGACCGGAAAGGGATTCCTCTTGCCATTTTTCACGGCTCGGGCTACAATAGGAACGGATTTGCATAATGCTTTCTGTGAAATGTGAAGAGGGAGAAAAGAATCATGTCAAAAATCATCAATGAGGCAAAGATCAAAAACCCGCTTGTGGTCAAAATACGAGAGCTTTTGGAGCACCGCGCCTTCTGGCTCTACCTTTTGACGGACAAGGCGGAGAAGAGAGGACTCAATCCAACTGATTTCGCCTCGGCCGCGATCTCGCGCTGCGGCATTTCTCAGGGTACGGATCTTGTGAAAAAGGGCGGCACCAAGAGCCTCAAGGGGCTGAAAAAGACGCTTTTCACCAAGGCCGCGCGCTGGGTCTTTGAGATGGACGTGGTGGAGAGCACGGACAATACCCTGTATCTCGACTTCCACTAAGCTCCACTTGGCGGTCGATTTCTACAAGAATTTGCTTGAGCATTACCGCTGAGCGGTCTCTTGCTTTTCGGAATGTGTGAAGAATTTCAAATGGCGAACCCTCTAAGGCGAAGCAGCGTTTTCTGCTTCGCCTTTTTCCTGCAAAAGAGGTGAAAAGGGTGCGGGGCGTGCGCTAAAGCATTAGAATCTGCACGTAATCTTGCAAATTCGGCTTTTTTAATCCGAATTCGACGATATTCTTAAAAATAAACGGTGAAAAAATGCCGGAAATGATTGCAGGAATGCGACGGCGGGAATATAATGCATCTTAACTACGTTCGGAGGCGGCTGACCGCCTCCGGTAAGGAGCAGTATGAATTACAAAGAAGCAAGAGTATATTTGGACGAAGTTTCCAAATACGGAAGTGTGCTTGGCTTGGAGAGCATGAGAGAACTGCTGCGTCGTCTGGGCGATCCTCAGAACGAGTTAAAGTTCATTCACATTTCCGGTACCAACGGAAAAGGATCGGTCTTGGCCTATCTTTCCACGATCCTGTCCGGCGCGGGCTACCGTACCGGACGCTACATCTCTCCCACGCTGTTTTCCTACCGGGAGCGCATTCAGGTGGACGGGGAGTACATCGAAAAAGAGTCGCTCGCCTGCCACGTGACGGCCATTGCCGCCGCTGCCGAGGACATGCAGAAAGCGGGCCTTCCCAGCCCCACTGTCTTTGAGATAGAGACCGCCCTGGCGTTTCTCTATTTTAAGGAAAAGCGCTGCGACATCGTGACGCTGGAAGTGGGCTGCGGCGGCCTTCTGGACGCCACCAACGTCATCACCACCACGCTGATGGAGGTCATTGCCTCCATCAGCATGGATCACACAGACCTTCTGGGCGATACGCTCGCCAAGATCGCCGCGCAGAAGGCTGGCATCATCAAGCCGGATACCATGGTGGTTTCCGCGCAGCAGAAGAGCGAGGCTGCACAGGTCATCGAGGATACCTGCAAAGAGCAGCACTGCACCCTGCAAATGGTGGACGAGAGCAAGATCAGCAACGTGCACTACGGCGCGGAGGGACAGACCTTCTCCTATAAAACGTGGGAGAATGTTGCCATTTCGCTTGCGGGCAGCTATCAGATCAAAAACGCCGCCCTTGCGCTCGAGGGCGTGGAGGCACTGCGAAAGCTTGGCTACGCGCTCTCCGACCAGCAGGTGCGCGAGGGGCTGCTGCACACTGCCTGGCGCGGCCGCTTCACCACGCTGCGCCGCGATCCCACGGTCATCATCGATGGGGCGCACAATCCCGCCGCGGCTCTGGAACTGAAAGAGTCTCTGGAACGGTATTTCCCCGGAAAGATGCTCTATTTCGTCATGGGAATGTTCAAAGATAAGGACTATGCGCAGGTCATCGACCTGACCGCGCCCCTTGCAAGGCACATCATCACCGTGGAGACCCCCGGCAATCCCCGTGCCATGCCCGCCCGCGAGCTGGCAGAGGCAGTGGGAAAAGTGAACCCGAGTGTTGAGTGGGCCGACAGTGTGGCCCATGGCGTCGAAAAGGCGCTTGCAATGGCCGGAAAAGAAGATGCAGTGATCGTCTTCGGCTCCTTGTCCTTCCTGGGCGAGGCCGCGGATGCAGTGAATGAAAAGTGAGGCGCAGAGCATGGATTCGGAAAAGATCAAAGAAGGCGTTCGCCTGATTCTCAGCGGGATCGGCGAGGATATCAACCGTGAGGGTCTGCTGGAGACCCCCGACCGCATCGCGCGGATGTATGAGGAGCTTGCCGGCGGCTATACCGATTCGGCGGCGACCCACCTGCAAAAGCGCTTCCACGTGGACAACAACGACATGGTGCTGGAAAAGGATATTCATTTCTATTCCTTCTGCGAGCACCACATGCTGCCCTTCTACGGCACGGCGGCCATCGCCTACATTCCCAACGGGGAAGTGGTGGGCCTGAGCAAGATGGCACGGACGGTGGAGGTATTTGCCAAGCGCTTCCAGCTGCAGGAGCGTCTCACCGCCCAGATCGCTGATGCTTTTATGGACGAGCTCAAGCCCAAGGGCGTGATGGTGCTCGTGCAGGCCGAACACATGTGCATGACCATGCGCGGCATCAAAAAGCAGGGCGCAAAGACCGTAACGGTCGTGACGCGCGGCGTGTTCGACGATGACGAGCGCCTGCGCACCGACTTCTACCGGATGCTGGAGCACTGCTGAGATGGAGCGCGTCAACGCCATCTGCCGCCACAAGCTGTGGCGGGAAAGCGTGGATGAGATCGCCCGCCTCGAGCAGGACAGAGCGTTCTGCCGCCACGACCGCGCTCATTTTCTGGACGTGGCGCGGCTTGCCTACATTGAAAACCTCGAGCGGGGGCTGGGGGTAGACAAGGAACTTATCTACGCCGCCGCCCTGCTGCACGACATTGGCCGCCACCTCCAATACACGCAGAACATTCCCCACGACGAGGCCGGCGCGCAGCTTGCGGAGATCATTATGGCGGACTGCGGTTTTTCGCCCGCGGAGCGCGCAGAGGTCACACAGGCGATCTTGCAGCACCGGGGCGATGGAGACCGGTCGCGCGACGGATTGGCGGCGCTTCTCTACTGGGCGGACAAGGCCTCGCGCGCGTGTCTTTTCTGCGCGGCGGAGCCGGAGTGCAACTGGAGCCGAGAAAAGAAAAATATGACAATACGAGCATAAGGAGCCGTTTACGATGATGAAAATTGGCAATCGCTTTTTTGATGTGGAGCACGACTGTTCCATTATGGGTATTCTGAATGTGACCCCTGACTCCTTCTCCGACGGCGGACGCTGGAACAATCTGGACGATGCCCGCCGCCACACGGCCGATATGATCGCCGAGGGCGCGGCCATTGTGGACGTGGGCGGCGAGTCCACCCGTCCCGGCCATGTGCAGATCAGCGTGCAGGAGGAAATCGACCGCGTCGTTCCCGTCATCGAGATGATCAAGAAGGAATTCGACGTCCCTGTTTCCATCGACAGCTACAAAAGCCCGGTGGTAGCGGAGGCGCTCAAGGCGGGCGCTGACCTCGTCAACGACGTCTGGGGCCTCAAGTATGACCGCAAGGTGGCGGATCTCATCGCACAGTACAGGGTCCCCTGCTGCCTGATGCACAACCGCGAGAAGGCGGAGTACAACAATTTCCTCGATGAATTCTGCGAGGATATGCGCGGCTGCCTCTCTATCGCCAAGGAAGCCGGCATCGCCGACGATCAGATCATTCTCGATCCCGGCGTGGGCTTCGGCAAGAACTACGAGCACAATCTCACCATCATTCATCATTTGGAACGTCTGTGCGACATGGGCTATCCCGTGCTTCTGGCCACCTCCCGCAAGTCCTGCATCGGTCAGGCGCTGGATCTGCCCACCGATCAGCGCGTGGAGGGCACGATGGTGACCACCGTGATGGGCGTGCTCAAGGGTGCAGCCTTCGTCCGCGTCCATGATGTGAAGGAGAACCTGCGCGCGATCCGCATGACGCAGGCCATCCTGCGCGACGGAAGGAACGGCTGATATGACGACGCTGCCTTATGATGAGATCCATGTAGAGGATCTGGAGGTCTTTGCCCGCCACGGCGTGTTTCCCGAGGAAAACCGCCTGGGGCAGAAGTTTGTCATTTCCCTTGTCCTCTATGTAGATACCCGCCCGGCGGGAATCGCGGACTGCCTTGAAAAGTCCGTCCACTACGGAGAGGTCAGCGCCTTTCTTACCGACTATATGCACGAGCACACTTTTCAGCTCATCGAAACGGCGGCGGAGCACATGGCGGAGGAAGTCCTCCTCCATTATCCGCTCGTGAAGGGGCTGACGCTGGAACTCAAAAAGCCGTGGGCACCGGTTGGCCTTCCTGTCAAGACCGTGTCGGTGAAGATCACGCGCTTCTGGCACACCGCCTACATCGCCCTCGGGTCGAATCTTGGGGACAAGAAGGCGTATCTCGACGATGCAGTGCGCGCGCTCGATGCGCTTCACGGCTGCAAGGTCGAGAAGGTGTCCTCTTATCTCAAGACCGCGCCCTACGGCGGGGTGGAGCAGGACGATTTTCTCAACGCCTGTTTGGAGCTCAAGACCTTCCTGCCGCCGCACGAGCTGCTCGATCGTCTACATGATATCGAGCAGGCGGCGCACCGCGAGCGCCTCGTCCACTGGGGGCCGCGGACGCTGGATCTTGATATTCTGCTCTACGATGACCTTGTGATGGACGACAATGATCTCATCATTCCTCACATTGAAATGCACATGCGGGACTTTGTCCTGCTGCCGCTCAAGGAAATTGCCCCGGGCAAGCGCCACCCCCTGCTGCACAAGACCGTCGCCCAGCTGGCGGCGGAGGTGTGCGGGGCGTAAGGGCACCGACGGGGAACGACCCTGTGTACCAACGCGGTATGGCTACCGTTCAAGGAGACTTTTTATGAACAAAAAAAGATTTGACATCAGCGCAGCAACGCTGCACATCTTAGCGATGGCGTTTATGCTGTGCGACCACCTCTGGGCGACGCTCCTGCCTGCGCAGGAGTGGATGACCTGCGTGGGAAGAATTGCCTTTCCAATTTTTGCCTTTATGGCGGTGGAGGGCTATTTCCACACGCACAACTTCAAAAAGTACGCGCAGCGCATGCTGTTCTTTGCCGTTCTTTCCGAGCTCCCGTTTGACCTGATGTACGGCGGGACGTGGTTCTATCCCGTTCACCAGAACGTCATCTGGACGCTGCTGCTGGGCCTTCTCGGGATCCGGGCGATGGAGGCTGTGCGCGAAAAGAAAAAGGCCTGGCTGTACGTTCTGACCTGTGCGGCAGTCTGCGTGTTTGGCTATGCGATCGGCACGCTGGCAATGCTGGATTATTACGGCATGGGCGTGCTGACGGTGTTTGTATTCTACTTTTTCCGCGGAAGGAACTGGTGGCAGTTCCTTGGGCAGGTGCTGGCGCTCTATTGGATCAACGTGAACCTGATGGGCGGGCTGCTGTATCCCATCAGCATCTTCGGCTTCAATTTTGAGCTTTGCCAGCAGGGACTTGCGCTCCTCGCGCTCATACCGATCTGGCTCTACCGTGGGCGGCAGGGGTATCACAGCAAGCCCTTCCAGTATGCCTGCTATGCGTTTTATCCCGTTCATATCCTGATCCTCGGGCTGATCCAGCGGGCGCTGTAACAGAATAGAAAATGCCGACAAACGGCCGCCTGCTTTACGGGCGGCCGTTTCTTATGCGCAGTTAAGAAAGAATTTAAGAGAATGTTTCTTGCCGTGGGAGAAAACGGTGGTATAATAGAGGGCATACGGGGCTGAAAACGGCCCGCCGCGAAAGGATGCGGAATTTATGAATTGGTTCCAGGAATTGCTGTCGAACGGCTTTTTGCTCGTTGCGCTCTCGTCATGGTTTTGGGCGCAGCTCATCAAAACGGTCATTCATGCCATCGTGACAAAGAAGATCGACTTTACGCGTCTTGTCGGCGACGGCGGGATGCCGAGCGGACACTCGGCTACCGTCTCCTCGCTTGCAACTGCGGCGGCGATCGTTTACGGGCCGGGGTCGTTCCAGTTTGCTATCGCGTTCATCTTTGCCATTGTTGTGTGTAAGGACGCAATGGGCGTGCGCCTTGAAACGGGGAAGCAGGCGGCCATCATCAACGACATTGTGGAGTCGTTCAACGCGCTGATGTCAGAAAAGCTGGCGGACGCAAAGCTCAAGGAATTCGTCGGCCATACGCCGCTTCAGGTCATTGCGGGTATTCTGCTCGGTGTGGTGAACGCATTGATCCTCTTTAATGCGATACTATAAAAAACTCCGTCAGGAAGTCCTGACGGAGTTTTTTTAAGTGTTTGCCTTTTCGTCCCAGAGCGTCAGCGTGCCGGACGCGAGCGTTTTTCTTATGTCGATGATGCGCTGATTCGACGAGCCGCGGAAGCGCAGCGAAATGTCGTGGAGCGCCTCCACGAAGCGGCCGTCCACCAGAACGTCGAGCAGGGAGAGAAGCTCGTCGGTCACCTCGCAGCGGGGATAGGAGCCGGGCGTATGCAGCTCTTCCCAGGTAAAGCCTGTGAACGACCAGATGTTCTTTTGCGGCAGTTCTTGCCGCACGCGGTGTAAAAACGGCAGCAGCGCCCGCTGATTGTCAGGCTCAAACGGCTCGCCGCCGAGCAGGGTGAGACCGTTGATGTAATCGGGGGCGAGAAGACGCAGCAGCTCGTCCTCCGTTTCCTTTGTAAAAGGGGTTCCGTAGTTGAAATCCCACGTCTGGGGCTGAAAGCAATTTTCGCAGTGGTTGGTGCAGCCGGAAACGAACAGGGAGATGCGCACGCCCTCACCGTTGGCGATGTCGCAGTTTTTGATCTCACCGTAGTGCATAAAAGTGACCTCCTCAAGAAAAGGGTTGGGAGCGAGAATTCGCTCCCAACCTCAGTTTGATCGGCAATGGGATCTTACAGGTGCAGCACGCGCTCGCGGATCTCCTGCGTGCGGCCCTGATTCCAGAACTGGGTGCCAATGTAGCCGCAGGTACGGCGGGCGACGTTCATCTTGTCCTGATCGGTGTTGCCGC
>OLPA01002742.1_pt1 | contig 12725 bp, 10 predicted proteins | sample 1672811 | NCBI WGS metagenome assembly OLPA01 (sample SAMEA3136726, study PRJEB25190) | human gut metagenome | biome: human gut; feature: human-associated habitat; material: faeces | place: Austria | collected 2013
CGGCCAAATCAATTTCAGTGGCCTTCAGCAGGCTGCGCTCAAAGCGGTAGCCGCCGTTTGCGAGCAGCTGTACGTCGCGCGCCTGGGTGGGGACGTGACAGCTCACGTAGACCACGCGGCGGGGGCGCGCGGCCAGCACGGCGTCGATGACGGCGGGTTCCACGCCCTTGCGGGGCGGGTCGAGGAGGATCACGTCGGGACGAAGCCCGTCCGCGACCAATCGGGGCAGGAGGTCCTCCACGGCGGCGACGTGAAATTCGGCGTTGGCGACAGCGTTGCGCGCGGCGTTGCGGCGCGCGCCCTCCACGGCCTGCGGCACGATTTCGATGCCGATCACGCGCGAGGCGCGGCGCGCGAGGCACAGCGACAGCGTGCCCGCGCCCGCGTAGGCGTCCACGGCCACGTCGCCGGGGGCGAGGGCGGCAAAGTCCACCGCTGTCTGATAGAGCCGCTCGGTCTGGTCGGGGTTGACCTGAAAGAAGGAGAGCGGCGGCATTTCAAAGGTCAGGCCCAGCAACGTTTCAAAGATGGCGTCCTCGCCGTAGAGCCGGTGGCTTTCGCGGCCCAGGATGACGTTGTTTTTCTCGGCGTTTACGCTTACGTGTAGGGAGCAGAAGCCCGGCGCGCGCGCTGATAGCCGTTCGACGAGGCGGGGAACGCCGGGCAGTTTGGCCCGCGTGGCCGTGAGCACGACCATCAGGCTGCCCGCGCGCGAAACGCGCGTGACCACGTGGCGCAGGAGGCCGCGTCCGGTTTTTTCATCATAGGGCTGGACGCGCTCGGCGCGCATCCACTCCTTCACCGCCGCGATTACGCCCATAAGGCCGCCCATGGCCACGGGACAATCATCAATGGGCACGATCTGGTGGCTGCGGCGGCGATAGAAGCCCAGAACCGGCGCATCTGCCGTACCGCCCACGGGCAGAGCCGTTTTGTTGCGGCAATGCCACGGGTCCTGCGCGCCCAGGACAGGCGGCACGTCCTCAAGGTGGAGCGGCAGGCCGCCGATGCGGGTCAGGCAATCGTATACCTGCGTCCGCTTGGCGGCAAGGGTGGCCTCGTAGCGCATGTGCTGGCCGCTGCATCCGCCGCAGCGGTCATAGACCGGGCAGGGCGGCTCGACACGGTCGGGCGAGGGGACGAGCACCTCCATCAACCGGCCAAAGGCGTAGCGCGGCTGCACCTTGACGCACAGCACGTCCGCCTCTTCTCCGGGCAGCACACCGGGCACAAATACGGGCATGCCCTCATCCAGGCATACACCCTCCAGCTCGCTGCCCAGACGCTCGCAGCGCAGGCGCAGGCGTTGGTTTTTCTGCATCATAGGTCCTCCCGTGGGGTCAAGGGCAGAGAGGCGCGGCGCTCCAGCCAAAGCTCCAGCAGCGCCAGCGCCACCGCGCCCTCCACCACGGGCACGGCGCGCACGGCCACGCAGGGGTCGTGGCGGCCGCGCACGGCGAGGGCCTGCGGCGTTTGCTGCGAAAGCGACACGGTCTGCTGCTCCAGACTGATGGACGGCGTGGGCCGGAACGCGGCGCGCACGACGATAGGCATGCCGTTTGAAATGCCGCCCAGCAGGCCGCCCGCGCTGTTGCGCGCGGTAGCCACCCGCCCATCCGACATCACATAGGGGTCGTTGTACTCGCTGCCGCGCAGGGCGGCCGCGGCAAAGCCCGCGCCGAATTCCACGCCCTTGACCGCGGGGATGGAAAACAGCTGGGCGGCCATGACGGCTTCCACGCCCTCAAAGAAGGGCGCGCCCAGGCCCGCGGGCAAGCCTACGGCGGCGCACTCCACCACGCCGCCCAGCGAATCGCCCGCGGCGCGGGCCTCCATGATGGCGGCGTACATGCGGCTTCCTGCTTCGGGGTCCAAGGTGGGCACGGGCTGTGCGTGGCAGCGCGAAAGCGCGTCCATGTCCGGGCAAAGGGGATCGAGCGCGTCATCCCGTTCGGAGGCGATGGAAAGGACATGCGCCCCCACGCGCACGCCCTCGCGCGAAAGCAGCTGTAGGGCTACGCCGCCCGCAAAGGCATAGGGCAGGGTGAGGCGACCGCTGTGATGGCCGCTGCCGCGCAGGTCGTCAAAGCCGGCGCTGCGCACCCAGGCGGGGTAGTCGGCATGGCCGGGGCGCGGGCGGTCGGGCAGAAAGCCGTAGTCCGCGCTGTGGGTGTCGGCGTTGTCGAACAGGGCGGTCAGTGGCTGGCCGGTGGTAATGCCGTCCTTGAGGCCGCTCACGATGCGCGGCAGATCGCTTTCGCGCCTGGCGGTGGCGATGGCGCTGCCGCGCGCGGCCCGGCGCTGCAAAAAGGCGTTCAGCGCGTCCTGATCAAGGGCAAGCCCGGCGGGCAGGCCGTCGAGCGTCACGCCCACGGCGGGGCCGTGGCTTTCGCCGAAGATCTGGACGGAGAGCATGCGTCCGATGCGGCTGCTCATTGGGCGATCCCTCCCAACTGACGGTAGGTCTCCACGAAGCCGGGCCAGGATTTGGAGATGCACTCCGCGCCCGTCACCGTGATGGGACCGTCGGCAATTAGCGCGGCGGCGGCCAGCAGCATCACCATGCGGTGGTCCCCCCGCGCGTCGGCGGTGAAGCCGCCGCGCAGGCGCACGGGACCGGAGATGGTCAGCGTGTCGCCGTCGGGGCTGACGTCTGTTTTGACGCCCAGCTGGCCCAGCAGCTCCTGCGTGGCCAGCAGCCGGTCGCATTCCTTCAGGCGCAGGCGGCTGACGCCCGTCAGGGTGGAGACGCCGCGCGCCTGGGTGCAGGTCAGCGCCAGAATGGGCGCGAGGTCGGGAATGTCGGAGCAGTCGATGCGGGCGGGCATCAGCCCGGCATGCGACGGACTGGCGGCGTACCATTCGCCATGCGCCTGCCGGATGCGCAGGCCCATCTCCTCCAGCACATCCACGATGCGTGCGTCGCCTTGGAGGCCGTCGCGGCGCAGGTTGGGCAGCATCACGCCGCCGCCCATGGCATCCACACACAGAAGCACCGCCGCCTGCGACCAGTCGCCTGACACATCCACGCTTTCCGGCGCGGGCGCACAGGCGGGCGAGAGGCTGAACACACCCTCCTCCTTTTCGGCGAAAGGAATCCCAAAGCGCTCCATCAGGCGCAGCGTCATGTCCAGATAGGGACGGCTGACGATGGGACCGGTTACGGTGAGCGCTGCGGGCGCGGGCGCGCCGTCCGGGGTGACGGCATGGGCCAGCGCTATCAACAGGCCGGAGGCAAACTGGCTGGAACGGGAACCGTCCACCTCATAGCGTCCCGCGGGCAGAAAGCCGCTTACCTCCACCGTCGCCAGCCCGTCCGGTCCGGCGGGCGTGCGCGTCATGCGGCCTCCGGCCTGCTGGACCAGCGGCTCAAAGGCATCCAGCGGGCGGCGGAACAGCGCGGGCTCCATCCGAAAGCGCACGGCCTGTCCCCGCACGAGGAACGCGGGAATCAGCATGCGCAACGCGGCGGCGCAGGCCCGCACATGGCACTCTGCCGCGGGCGCGCCTTTGGCGGGCTCGCCGGGCGGCGGCGCCGGCGTCACGATCAGCGCGCCATCCTCCGGGCGCACCTGACCGCCCAGGGCGCGCACGCCGTCAATCATGGCCAGGGTATCGTCGCAAAGCGGCGCGGAAAAGCCGTTCAGGCGGCACGGACCGCGTCCGAGAGCAGCCAGCAGCAGCGCCCGGTGCGCCTCGCTCTTGGCAGGAGGAACCGCCGCGCTTCCAGTGAGGCGCGCGGGATAAAAGGAAATGGACGACATCAAAAAACTCCCCTTCAACCGGCAAAAAAGATCAGGGCAAATAGAAAAATCATACGGTTTTTATTATAGCATACCAGACCTTAAAAACAACGAGCGCACGCGGGAGGGGAGCGAAAAAATACCGAAAAAAACCCGGCCTGGCCCGCTTTATGCCAGATAGCCCAGGCTTTTGAGCACAAACACCCACAGGAACACGGTCAGAATGGAAAAGACCGTGGTAAAGACCACCTGTCCGCCCGCAAGATCGCCGTTTCCACCCATCTGCTGCGCCATGGGAAAGCTGGAAACCGACGTGGGCGAGGCATACACGGCGATGAGTGCGGCCAGCGACACATCGCGGATGCCCAGCGCCACCGCCAGGCTCAAGAAGATCAGCGGCACCACGACCAGCCGCCCCGTCACGCTGATGACGAGCAACTTGATATTGGCGCGCGCCTTGCTGAAATCCAGTGACGCGCCCAGCACAAACAGCGCCAGCGGCGTGGCGATGGACCCCAGGCTGCGAAGCGGCGTTTCCAGGAGGGAGGGGATGGGAATCCGGAAATACCAGAGCAAAAATCCCGCGAGCGTGCCCAGAATGAGCGGATTGAGCAATACGCCTTTCACGATGCGCCAGGGCGATCCCTTTTCGCCGCCGAACACCATCAGCGCTACGGTGGAAAGCACGTTGAACACCGGCACCACCACTGCCACCATGAGCACCGCGATGGAGGTATCCCCCTCGGGGTACATCATCATGACCAGCGGAATGCCGAAGATGGCATAATTGCTGCGCGCGATGCCCTGAATCAGCACCCCGCAGGAGGCGCGGTCGCGGCACAGGCGCGGCGTGGCGAAAAACAGCACGCCAAAGCACAAAAGCGTGGTCACGAACGCGTAGAGCAGCGTGCGCACGTCCGTGGAGGCGCCCAGCTGCGTATCCACGATGTTGAAGCACAGAAGAAGCGGCAGAAAGATTTTGAACACGCAGGCGTTGATCTGCCGCGCGGCGGATTCGCCGATCACCCCTACGCGGCGTGCCGTAAACCCCACGGCCATCATGACCAGCAGGGGAAAAACGGTGTTGAGCGAAAAGAGCAGGTCGTCCATGGGGCAGGGTCCACCTCCCGTCGGAATCAGGCCGTAGGAAAGGCGCTCAAAGCAAGCAAAAGCTGCGCCATGTAATAGATGCCAAGGCTGACGAAGTGATAGGGCGCGGACCGCTTTAAGAGCAGGTTATGGCACAGCGTCATGTCCGAAGCGACGAAGGTCACCGCGCCCAGCGCTGCCAGCGTGGAGCGGGCGGAGGGGGCCAGCAGAGGCAGCGGCAGGCTGAAAGCCAGCAGCGCGGCCAGCGCGACCACATAGACCAGCGCGCCTACCAGCAGATGCGCCCTGGGAAAGTGGCGGCGATAACGAAGCGCAAAGCACCACAGCCCTGCCAGTGCGATCACGAACACCGTCAGGCACCACCAGCTCAACACCCGGTACTGGCTGAGCGCTGCCACATAGACCGCGTGCCCCGTGAAAAACAGCGCGCCGCCCACCTCAAAGCGCACGTCCAGCGCGATATCCGCCAGCGTGCATATACACAGGCCGATGAAGATCATCAGGCCGTAGAGGTCATCCCCACCGGCAGCGAAGCAGCCCGCCGCCGCAAAGGCCGCGGCCAGCGCCGTGGGCAGGGCCTTGAGCGCAAGCGAAGTCTTTCGATACCCCTTTGCCATGGCGCGAAAGCGCGCCGGCATCAGCGCGAGCCATGTCAGGGCGATATAGAGCAGAATATATGCCATGCCGCCTCCCGCGGCGCCTGGCGCGCCGCCCGATCGTTTGTCTTTCTTCTATCATACGCCTTTTGCGGCGGGGTGTCAATTCCATGCAGCGGCGGAAAACGGCGGCAAGCCAAAAAAGCCCGGCGGGCGTTTCGCTGCCGGGTATTCATGAACAACTACAGCTTTCCATCTCCGGGCGCGTCCGGCGTGCCTTCGGGTGGCGCGCCGTCAGGCGGCGCGTCCGGCGCATCTTCGGGCGCTATGCCTTCGGGCGGCGTTTTGGGGGGCTCTCCGCGGTCTCCCCTGCCCCCGCCAAATCCGCCCCGGCCGCCGCCGAAGCCCATGCCGCCGGTGGAATCGGTGGTCATCTGAACGGTCTGGCTCTCGCCGCCCAGGGTCAGGGTATAGCTTTCGCCGTCGGTAAAACGGTCGGAATAGACGACCACGTGGCTGTAATCACGCAGCGCCTCAAAGTGGACCAGCGCATTTCCCGTGCTGTCGAGCACCTCGAGGACGCCGGAGCCGGAGACATTCATCACCGTGCCGGGGATGGCGGGGTCGCTCACGCCCTGCGCCATGCCGGCGGAGCCCACGGCAACCACCGTGCCTCCGGTCAGGGTGAAGGAGCCGTCGTAGTCCAGCGCGCCGTCGCCGCCGCTTTGAGGGCCGTTGACATATAATTCTCCGCCGGTCATCTCCAGATCGCCGTTGACATCCACGCCGTCGCCGGAGGCGGAAACAGAGATCACGCCGCCGCTGATGCGCACGGTGCCCGTGGAGGAGGCAAAGCGGTCGCGGCCAAACCGGCCCGACGCTCCGAAGGCGCCCTCGTCGGAGGTGGCGGCGGAATCCCCGCCTGCCCCGTTGATGCCGTCGTCGCTGGCGGTGATGCTGATCTCGCCGCCGGAGAGGGTCACGTCGGCGCCCTCCAATCCTTCGTAGGAACGGGTCACGGTGATGGCCCCGCCGGAGACGGTCAGCGTGCTATCGGCATGCACGCCGTCATCGCCGGTGGCCAGGGTCAGTTCACCGCCCGAAATGCTCACATCTACCGCATGCAGCGCGTCGTCCACGCTGTCGATGGAGAGGGTGCCGCCGGAGATGGTCAGCGTGGTTTCGGCCTTCACGCCCTTCTGGCTGGGCGTGTCCTCTTCGGACTGCTGCTCCCAGCCGCCCCAGCCGTCGGAGGCCGTCTGGCTCACGGACGCGCTGCCCTCGCCGGTGGTGATGGTGAGCGTGCCGTCCGCGATGGCGACAAAGCCGCGGTCCGCATCCTCGGCGTTGGTGGCCTTGATGCCGTCGCCGGTCTGGGCGGTGATGGTGATGGTCCCGCCGCCGATGGTGACCTCGTCCTTGCCGACGAGGCCGTCATCCACGGCGTTTACGGTGATCTCCCCGCTCACGATGCGCAGCGAATCGCGGCAGTTGATCCCGTCCAGATAGGCGCTTTCAATGGTGAGCGCGCCGGTGCCGTTGATGGTCAGGTCATCGCGCACATAGATGGCCGCGTCGTTGTCCTCTTCGTCAGGTGTGGCCGAGCCCTGGGTGAGGGAATTGACGCTCCCTTCCGCCAGGGTCAGAATCAGCTTGTCGCAGCCGTCGGAGGTCAGCGCCGCCCCGTCCTCGTTGTGAACGCTCACGCCGTCCAGCAACAGCCACACGTCGCCCTCCGTAACCGGAGCCACGCGGATGCTGCCGTCCGCTACCTGGCCGCTCAGGCGGTAGACGCCCGGCTCGGTGATGTCTACGCCGCCTTCGGTCAGGACGATGTCAACGGCCTCGGAGGGGTCAGCGAGGGTCAGGTCCTTGCTGCTGAACAGATCGTCCGCCGTCTCGGCCGAGACGGCAAAACAGACGGAGATGCACAGCAACAACGCGCACAGGGCGGAAATCAAACGCTTCATGGAAATAAGCCTCCTCGTCACAGCTCTTCGTGGATGGGCGCGTTGCGGGTGAGGGAAAGGGTGAGGTTCCCGTTGCGACAGCGCAGCTCATCCAGGAAGGCCTTTTCCTGTTTGGGGTCCTTGAGCACGACCGTATAGCGCAGCTCAAACAGGCTGCCCATGCCGGTGGTCTTGACGCCTTCCAGCCGCCAGCGGCGCGTATGCGCGGCGAACAGGTCGTCAAACACGCCGGTGTAATCCAGGTCCTCGGGAATGGTCACCCGCAGCAAAAGCGGCTGAGAAAAGGGATGGATGAAGTGCAGCACCAGCAGCAGCGCGCACACCACCGCCGTGAGCAGCAGCGCATAGCCCGTATAGGCCATGCTGGTGGCCAGCCCGGTTCCCATGGCCAGAAAGATGAGCGTGATATCGCGCGAGGAGCCGGGCACGGAGCGGAAGCGCACGAGGCTGAACGCGCCCAGCACGGCCACGCCCGTGCCCACGTTTCCGTTGACCATGAGGATGACGGCCTGCACCACCACGGGCAGCGTGACCAGCGAGGCGGCAAACCCCCTGCTGCACTGGCCCGTGAGCATGGCGGTGACGGCGATGAGCAGGCCGCAGGCGGCGGCGCAGAGCATCAGCACCAGCATGCTGCCGATGGACAGCCCCTGATTGACGTCAAACATGGCAGAAAGCATCCGCAACCCCTCCCTTCACGAAGGCGGGACGCATGGCGCGGGCCTGCCCCGCGCGCATGTGCGCCTCGTATACGCGCCCGTACTTGGAAAACGACGTGGGCCGGATCTCGTTCTGGTCCAGCACGGCGCACAGCCACAGCGGGATGGCGTGCGCGGTCTTGATCTCCATCAGCCGCATGCCGGGCGCGAGCAGCAGCTCACCCGCCGCTCCCAGGCGCAGGTCCAGATCCGTTTGCCGGCTGCGGATGTCGCGGTCGATGGTGATGCGCAGCCGGTTCGGGCTGGGCTCCAGCTCCGCGTAGGCGGTGCGGTCATAGGCCAGGAGCACGGCGGGCCGCAGCCGGTAGCGGCGCAGCATGTAGGCGATCTCCCGGCCGATCTGTCCGCCGGCGGCGGGAACACTTCCCTGCGCCAGGCATTCCATGGCCTGCGCCAGCGGCAGGCAGATGCGCCGTTTGTACACCACGCCCCGCACCTTTTTCTTCACTTCCAGAAAGACGTTGTCCATCTCGCGAGGCACGCCGTAGCTGCGCAGGCGCAGCTTTTCCTTGTAGACGGGCTTTTCCAGGCTGCGGCGGATGAGCAGGCTGTCGTCGGTATCCAGATAGAGGCTTAAAATGGTGCTTTCGCCGTACTGGTCCGCCTGCATATATTCGGGAAGCGTGCGCATCAGCCCCGCGTACTGGGCGGGCGTAAGGAGAAACTTGCGCTCTACCCGTTCAAAAACATAGGTGAGATTTCCCATTTCAACAGCTCCCTTCCGGTTTGATCCGCCACAGGCCCAGCGTGCCCGCCAGCGTCAGCGCTCCGCCGCCCACGAGGAACCAGACCTCCCAGCCGCCGTCCACGCCGGCGATGTCCACGATGCCCCGGTAGTACAGCCCTGCCGTCACCGTGGCCAGGCCCGCGAAGAGCAGGTTCTGCCACGGGCGCGCCAGGGCGGGCGCGACGGAGCGCCCGCTTGTGAGACCCCACGCCCCCAGATGCGCAGCGCCGCCCAGCAGAGGCACCAGAAACGCCCATGTCATCGCCCGCGAGGTGACGCCGTGCCCGAACGCCTGATAGACGGCGCTCGCGGCGGCGCAGCCCGCCGCGCAGAGGGCACAGCCCAGCACGCGCCTTCGCGTGGCGGGCTCAAAGGCCAATGTAGACAATGTCGCTCACCTCCCGCTCGGTGATGGTGCGGCCGTTGGTGGTGGGGTTATTGACCACCTCGCCCTGAAACACCATCGTGGACGAACCGCCGCCGTCCAGGTTGTAGGCCGTCTCGCAGCCGATCTCCCGCATCAGGTCCGCCAGCTGCACAAGGGACAGGCCCGCGCTTTCCTCCGTGCGCCCGTCCGTCACCACAAAGGCGTAGTGCAGCGGCCCGACCTGCCCGATGGCCGTGCGCGAGTTGCTGGCCATGGAGCGCGCGACTTCGTCATCCTCGTTCACGGATACCTGCCCATCCATGACCAGGGCGGGCCCGAAGGAGAAGATCTGCCACAGTCCCTCGGCATCCCCGGCGGTCATGACCCGGTCGTCCATGACGGAAAAATCGCCGGAGCTATCCACCAGCAGCAGCTCCGTGGCCGCAGAGGCCATGCTGTCCCGGTAGAGTACGCCGTTTCTCAAGCACCAGCCGCTTTTGCGCGAGCCGTAGAAATCGCCGTTGACGGCGAGCACCGCGCCGTTTGTCCCGGCAAGCTCGCTCACGGTGTCCGTCACGTTGCGGCCGAAGGTGTTTTCGGCCAGCGCCGTGCGCAGAAGGGCGGGACTGGCCAGCCATACGTCCGCCACGTAGCAGGTGGTGTCGTCGCGGCGGAGGGTGGTGAGCTCAACGCTCATGTACTCGTCCTGATAGAAGGAGGCGTCCGCCGCCCGCGGCGCGGCCAGCGTGGCAGAGGGCGCGAGGGTTTCCAGCACTTCCTCGGCCACGTCGCGCGCGCGGGATACGATCAGCTCCCGGTGCGGGATGACGAAGGTGTCCAGCAGCGCCCAGGTAAACGCCGCGATCAAAAATGCCGCATAGCACGCGGCAAAGCGCCATGGCGCCCGGAAGAAACCTTTCATGCGGACCTCCTTTCCATGGGGCAGAGTATAGCGGCCCTTTGTGTTGGGCACGTGAACATGGCCTGACGGATAGCCAAAGGCGCAATGGAAATTTCCGGAGAATATGCCTCCTCCGGCGGCGGGCGTACTTCCTTCCGCCCTGCGAGCCTGTACAATTCCTGCACTTTTTGACGCCCTGCATTGCAACCGGACGGGCGAGTCCTTATACTAAACACAGTGCGGCCCGCTGGAAGCGGGCCGCGAACATAGGGAAAAAGCACGGAGGACCAAAGGCATGAACGTAACGCAGAAGATTCTTTCCGCCCATCTGATATCGGGCGAGCTCAAGCCGGGCAGCGAGATCGCCATCCGCATCGACCAGACGCTCACGCAGGATTCCACCGGGACCATGGCCTACCTACAGTTTGAGGCCATGGATGTCAAGCGCGTCAAGACCGAGCGCAGCATGGCCTACATCGACCACAACACCCTTCAGACCGGCTTTGAAAACGCGGACGACCACCGCTACATCGCCAGCGTCGCCCGCAAGCACGGCATCTATTTGAGCAAGCCGGGCAACGGCATCTGCCATCAGGTGCAGCTGGAACGCATCGGCAAGCCGGGCAAAACGCTGCTTGGCAGCGACAGCCACACCCCCACCGGCGGCGCGCTGGGCATGATCGCCATCGGCGCGGGCGGGCTGGACGTGGCGGTGGCCATGGGCGGCGGCGCGTATTATTTGAGCTGCCCCAGCGTGGTAAGCGTGCGCCTCACGGGGCGGCTCAGCCGAGGCGTGGCCGCCAAGGACGTGATTCTGGAGCTGCTGCGCCGCCTTACCGTCAAGGGTGGCGTGGGCAAGGTGATGGAGTACACGGGCCCGGGCGTTGAGACGCTGTCCATCCCCGAGCGCGCGACCATCGCCAACATGGGCGCGGAGCTGGGCGCGACGACCTCGGTGTTCCCCTCGGACGAGGTGACGCGCGGCTTCCTGAAGGCGCAGGGCCGCGAAGCGGACTTTATCCCGCTGGCCGCCGACCCGGATGCGACGTATGACGAGGCGGTGGAGATTGATCTGTCGGCGCTGGTGCCTATGGTGGCGCTGCCGCATATGCCTGACAACGTAAAGACCGTGGCCGAGGCCGGGCCCATCCATGTGGATCAGGTATGCATCGGCTCGTGCACCAACTCCAGCTATCTGGACATGATGCGCGTGGCCGCCATCCTGAAGGGCAAGACCGTGAACCCCGACGTATCGCTGGTCATCGCGCCGGGCAGCCGGCAGGTGCTGAGCATGCTCAGCGCCAACGGCGCGCTGCATGACATGATCGAGGCCGGCGCGCGCATCTGCGAGACGGCGTGCGGCTTCTGCATCGGCATGGGCCAGAGCCCCTGCACCAACGCCGTGAGCGTGCGCACCAACAACCGCAACTTCTTTGGCCGCAGCGGCACCAAGAGCGCGGGCATCTACCTGGTGAGCTGCGAAACCGCCGCCGCCACCGCACTGACCGGCGTGCTGACCGACCCGCGCGACGTGGACGCCGACCTGGACGTGACCATGCCGGACAGCTTCCTCTACAACGACAACCTGATCATCCCGCCCGCCTCCGAGGACGAGGCGGAGGCGGTGGAGGTCGTTCGCGGCCCCAATATCAAGCCCTTCCCCAAGGCGGAGGCGCTGGCGGAGAGCCTCTCGGGCAAGGTGCTGCTCAAGATGGAGGACAATATCACCACCGACCACATCATGCCCTCCGACAGCTCTCTTCTGCCCTTCCGCAGCAACATTCCCAAGCTCAGCGAGCATTGCCTCACGCCCGTGGACCCCGCCTTCCCCGAGCGGGCGAAGGCGGAGGGCGGCGGCTTCCTGCTGGCCGGGCAGAACTACGGGCAGGGCTCCAGCCGCGAGCACGCGGCGCTGGTGCCGCTCTACCTCAAGGTGCGCGGCGTGCTGGCCAAGAGCTTCGCCCGTATCCATCGGGCCAACCTGATCAATAACGGCATTCTGCCGCTGGAATTTGCGAATGAAAGCGACTACGATCGTTTCGACCGGGACGATGAGATCGCCCTTCCTGACGTGCGCCGGGAGGTGGCCGAGACCACCGGCAAGGTGACGGTGCAGAACGTCACCAAGGGCTTCACCATTTCGATGAACCTGTCCGTTACCGAACGCCAGCGGGATATGCTGCTGGCCGGCGGCCTGATCAACCTGATCGGTCAGGGAAAGGGCTGAGCTGAAAATCGAAATAACATCCCCCGTCTTTCGCCTGAAACCGGCGGACGGGGGATGTTTGCGTGATGAAGAAGTTTTTTCGAACCAGTCTTTTGCCATGGAATGTCGGAGTATCCAGCCAACAACGGGACCGACGCCTCCTGCGCCAGCCGCGAGGCCTGTCGCCGAGCGGCGGCCGACTTCGGCCAACAAACAAGAAAGCAATACCAGACCGGCGAGCCGTGGCACCCTCCGTGCCGCGGCGGTAAAACCCGGCCAAGTCCCATGTCTCCCTACGCCCCTGCGCGCAAGGCGCGCAGTCCGGGGTGCAGGGCTTTAGCCCTGCCAGAGGGTGCGGTTCGCGTCGCTGGGCATACGCCAGTCGC
>OLPA01002743.1_pt1 | contig 12723 bp, 6 predicted proteins | sample 1672811 | NCBI WGS metagenome assembly OLPA01 (sample SAMEA3136726, study PRJEB25190) | human gut metagenome | biome: human gut; feature: human-associated habitat; material: faeces | place: Austria | collected 2013
GATTGGCAGTCCATTATTAAGTTTTTTATTATGTTCCCTTTGTACACCGTTGCAATGCACAACTTTTATACATTACAAGCCTACCGTTCACAACGTAAACCAAAACTATTTCTTCAATGTTTCATTCATACTTCCCATGCGGTATCCCTGGAGATCCATGGTCACGTATGTAAAGCCATATTCTTTGAAGGCTTTCACGATCTGGTTGCGGTTCTCCAGGACTTTCTGGAGTTCATCTGGCAGTACTTCAATTCGTGCCAGTGTACCATGAATACGCACACGTAGCTGATGAAATCCCAGATCCAGAAGAAGCTGCTCTGCCTTATCTACCATGCCAAGTTTCTCCTTCGTGATGGTCTCGCCGTACACAAAACGGGAAGAAAGACAGGCGAAGGACTGTTTCTCCCAGGTGGGAAGGTCAAGGTCTTTGGACAGGGCGCGGATGTCTTCTTTATATAATTCGCTATGGCGCAGCGGGCTCTTAACTCCAAGCTCTGCAACAGCCTGTAAACCAGGTCTGTAATCACCATTGTCGTCCATGTTGGAACCCTCTGCCACTGCATTCAATCCCTCTTTTGTGGCAATGTCCCAGATTTTCTCAAATAATTCTTTCTTGCAGATATAGCAACGGTTAGTCGGGTTCTGGCAGAAGCCCTCAATTTCCAGTTCTTCAGACTCTACTGTAATGTGGCGGATTCCTTCCTTCTCACAGAAGGTCTTCGCCTCTTCCAGTTCTCTCTTCGGGAAAGAACAGGACATGGCAGTAATCGCGATACATTTATCCCCCAGCACATCGTGTGCTGTTTTCAAAAGAAACGTAGAGTCCACCCCGCTTGAAAAAGCCACAGCCACACTTCCCAGACTGCGTAAGTATTCTTTTAAAGCTTCGTATTTATTCTGCTGCTCTTTGGTTGCAGTGATTTCGCTCATATGATTATCCTCCCACGGCGATATGTTGCTATTTATGTTACTACGAATTATCCTAGTATGTCAATGGGATTAATTGTGATTTTCTTCATCATCCTTAACTTAAACGCCAGGTTCATTCCCCCTGGTGTTCTTTCAGTCTCTGTTCAGCTGCGATCCGCTTGGGATGCTCCGGCGGATAGCATTCCCGGAAGCCTTCAACGGCGGCTTTCAGATATATATCTTCTTTTTCTTCATCTCCAAGTGCACGGTAAACGCGTGCCAGATTCCAGGTAGGCTCTGCAACTGCCGAACCTACAAGTCCATTTTCCTTCGTAAGCTCCAGCGCCTCTGTCAGATATGGGATCGCTTCTTCCGGTCTTCCCAGGTCCAGGTAGACTACACTCATATTGTTGTCCACCATCAGAAGCATAGAACCCTCACGATAGCCATTCTTAAGCAGCTGATTGCGAACCGCAAGATGACATGCCAACGACTCTTCCCTTCGTCCGGCGGCATTGTACATTCGTGCCAGTTCCTCTGACATGGCAGAATACATCTGATTTTTCTCACCACAGTACATTTTGCACCTGTCCGTTGCTTGTTCCATACAATAGGCGGCTTCTTCCATATTCTGATCCATAGCTGCAAGCTGACCACGAAGCTGCCATATTGCATACTCACTCTCACCCTGACGCTTTCTTTGTATCTGTTGTATCTGCTCTATTTTTTCCAGACAATCTGCCAGCTTTTCTTTTTCCTGAAGAAACATATGACATTCTGCTTTTTGATAAAGAAAATCCAGTATTCTCTGGCTATGCCCCCATTGTACACACATGAGGATTCCACGTTCTGCCCACATTTCAGCCTTTTTCACATTAAGCTTTAACATCTGCATATTCGTCTGCAAAAGCGCATATCCAATTTTATAATCAATATTATCCTTCTGTTGAAAAATTAAATCACAGATCTCCCGGTAACACTCATAATTACTGCTTTGCTCCAGCCTATTGCAAAAATCACTTATAGCAAACAACATCCATTCCGATGATAGCGTTCTCTTTTTCAGCTGTTCGCGGAAGAGTTCTATATATTCTTCGTTTTGTTCAGGTTTTGTCTCTGTCAGACACGCTACCATAAACTTCGTCTCATTGGAAATCTGTGCACATCTTTTTTCCAATTTCTGGATTTTCCCGCACATAGGAACCGGCAGCTCCAGATATCGGGCAGCCTCTGCCGCCAGTGCCACAAGCTGGCCACTGACCGCTCCCTGTACTCTGGAAATTCCCTGGAAGACAAGCCACGCAATTTCCTCCATACGAGGATCCTCGTCTTTCGATGCCTGTTTCGGGAAAAAGCACTTCTGTGCCCGTTCCCAGAATGGCTGAAACTCAGCTTCTGAAAAATCCTTTGTACACAGACTCTCTGCAATTACAGGATGCATACGGTAACCATTTCCCGTATCTTCCAGCCAACCGAATTTCACCAGTCTGCCAAGCGCCTCTCCCAGAGTTTCGTTTTTCTTCAAAAATCCCTGGAAAAACATCACAGTAAAATTCCGGTCAATTTCCTGATACGGCAGAAGCGCGAACATCCTCGCCAGCTGGCTTCCGGTTTCTCCAATATCAGCCAGTTTGTACAGCCCACGGTACATATCAATGAGTCCGGACTCTTCTGCAACATCATTCCAGTTATTCTGCAGCTCTTCTTCCAGATAATCCCAATTACCAAAATAGTAGGTCCCCGCTTTTCCAAGAAGCTTCAATGTCAGAGGATGCTGAAAAATCTCTTTTTCCAGCAAACGACTCAGCCGGTCTTTTTCCTCTCTGGAAAGTATTTTGTTGTAATTGTCACGAAAAATCAAACTTAAGGCACTTTTTTGCGGTGCCTTTATGCCAAATGTAGTAAACCCATCCAGATGTTTCTGACGTGAAGTAACAAATATAGTGCACGGCAGATCTTTCAGTTCTGACAGGTAAGGATCTTCCTCTTCCGTATGGTTCATATTATCCAGAAAAAGCACTGTTTTTTCCTGATGCTCTTCTGACAGATGATAGATACTTTCGTGAAATCTTTCTTCCACGCTCTCACCAGTAAGATTCAGAAAACTTCTGGAAAAACTGGCCGCCAGATTCTCCTCATACTGAACAGCTGCGATCCGGCACTTTACTTCTTCCTGCTCCATCCAGCTCACAAGCTGACGCATGAGTTCTGTTTTTCCAATTCCTCCAATTCCGGAAATCAGATACTTTCCGGAATTGAAGAACATCTCTTTCAAGTCATATAACTCTTCTTCTCTGCCAAAGAAATGGCTGGCTTTCACAGATTTCCGGAACAATTCACAGTTTCGCAGGGTGAGAAAGCTCTGCCTGGTTTCCCCGGATTCCTGATAAATACAGCTCCAGATATATTCCGGCTTTAAGTCTTCACGGTTTCTTACCAGTTTCATTTTTGCCCCGGATATTTCCGGCCCCGCCATCGCGTGCAGACTAAGCAGGGTAAACAGCCAGGCATCCCCAAAGGACTGGGAAAAATCCTTCTGTTTTTTCTCTATGTAATCGATCCAGAAGATCAGCTTTTCCCCACACTCTTGGGACAGCCATGGATCTGACTCCATGACCATGCCCAGAAATTTTCTCAGCTTCTGTACAAACACAGAATGGTTATAATTTTTCTCTTTCAGGAATTTTTCAAAAATCAGTACCTGACTGCCAAATGTCTCCGTATTCAGACCTTCCAGCACTTCCTCTATGTATATATGATACAAGGGAAAGCTTTCCTTGCGATTACAAAATTCCGAATGATAACGGTTCTGGCTTCCATCCTTTCGAAAAATCATTTTTCCGTGTCTGGTGCCTTTCCACTCATAGAGAAGATATTCATCCCAGAATCTGACCAGAGTCAGACCTTTTTTACTTTTTTCTCCCAGAATTCCGGTAGAATAGACCGGATAATCTTTCACGGTAAACAACCGATATAAGTTTTTCAGCGAAAGCAACACATTTGTCTGCTCATCTTTTTTCATGTCACGTTCTCTCCGGTTGTAAACACAGTTCCTTTTTTATTACTGTCTGCTGGTCACCTGACCAGCAGCACTTTTTGCAGGTAACTAAATACAACAACTGATTTCTTATTTTTTGATTGTAATCTTAGCTTTCTTTGTGTACACGCCAAACACCTTCTGTTTCTGCTTGTTCAGCTTATATGCACACGCACGTATATAATAGGTATGTCCCTTCGTCAGGTTCTTCACAGTTACCGTATTCTTTTTGGATTCCTTGATGTCCACAATATCGTAAAGATTGGAATCTGCGGTAACCACAAACGCATATCCGGCAGCACCTTTTACCTTGGATGCCGTAATGGTGATCGTGCCCTTCTTGTTATTCTTTACACTGATCTTCTTTACCTTCGGCACAACATAGGTTGTAAACTTAACAGCCTTGCTATACTTTCCAGTAACCTTCTTGCCGCCGCCCTGTGCGACTGCTCTTACTTTTACATAATAGGTCTTTCCAGATTTCAAACCGTAGATCAGTTCATTGTTTTTATTTTCCTCGACAATATAATTCTTTACATTCTTCTTGAATTTCTTGTCAGTGGAAATTGTGATCTGATATCCGGTTGCACTTGCAATCCGCTTCCAGGAAATCTTGGCACCATCGGTAAGTACATTGGTGGCCTTGGTTCCGGTAAGCTTCGGAAGCTTGGATGGAATTACAGTGTTCTGATTATTATCAGAAGCGTTCGGAGTCTTCGTCGGTTCCGGAGCAGATGGAGCCTTGGTCGGCTCTGCATTCGGAGCTTTTGTCGGCTCTGCCGCCGGGGTTTTCGTCGGTTCTGGTGCCTTGGTAGGATCTGGGTTCTTTTTCCAGTTTGCAGTCAGTTTAACACCGCTTACCAGTTCACCCATTGATGGTGTGTAAGAACCGGAAGAATTTACTTCTTCATCCGCATCTACTGTCGTCCATCCGGTAAAGGTATAACCGCTTCGTGTAGGCGCTTTCAGCTCAATACTGTTTCCACCTGTGAAAGTGGATGGGTTGGAGCTGTCATTTGTTCCGCCAGCCAGATCATAACTAATTGGAAGCACATCACCATTTTCATAATAAAAATGATAACGTGTATTAAAGTAATTGTCCACATAAGAATTTTTTACAACGTATAATTTACAGCTGTCTTTGATAGAATCAAAGGCATAATATGTGTTCCTGTCTCCTATAGAAGCCATAGAGTCATAATCCAGATCCAGTACACGGGCCGGAATGTGAATCTCTGTAAATTTACAGGAATCAAATGCAAAACCGCCTAACAATACTACATCTGACGGAAGTGTATAGCTTCCTGCCCAGCTTTTTCCTGCAGGATAGGTGAAAATACTTCTGCCAGCCACTTCCCCTCCGCTGCTTTTATAGACCTTACTGTAAAGCACACCGTCCTGGGAAGAAAGGTACGGATGTCCTGCGTCAACTGTGATTTCTTTTAAGCTTGTGCAGCCCTTGAACATTGCACCAACTGTATATGTTACATCAGCACCAATGCGGATACTTACAATTCCACTGTCGGTGAACTGATATTTCAGGCTGTCAGTTCCATGAATATATATATTTTCAAGATGGAGGTTCTTGCAGCCCATAAATGCACCTTCTCCGATACCTCCGCTTACGCTTGCCGGAAGAGAGGTAAAACCTGTAAGCGCTGTACAGCCTGCAAAAGCATAACTTCCAATAGTGGTTAAGCCCTCCGGGAGATTGATGTAAGTAAGGTTCTTGTTATCCTTAAATGCGTCCCAGCCAATTTCCTTCAGTGTGGAGGGCAACGTTACTTTTTTCAGTGTTTTAATGTATTCTCCCTGTCCGCGCGAGGGACTTCCATCCTCATCCCATTCATAAGCTACAATAGTCGAAATTCCACCGACATATGTAAGTCCTTCTGCAAAGGAAACCTCCTCAACACCGGCACAGTACTGATCCCAGCCCAGTTCCAGCTCGGATGGGGCATTGTAAATTCTTTTCAGGTTACAACATTCCCCATAACTGTAAAAAGCTTCTTTATCAATCTCGTTATAAGCTCCTGTTGGCGGAAACGTTATCTCTTCCAGTTTCGGACAGTTACCAAATGCCTGCTTCTCGATTTTTACAGGCTGTGCACCGCCTACTGCGTCATTAAAATGCACGATTTGAAGATTCTTATCCCCATAAAACGCACCTTCTCCAATTACAAGCCGTGGATTCTGCGGCAGCTGAACGGCTGCCAGTCCGTCAAACCAGCTGCCACCTGTTGAAAATGCATTGGGCATCACATAGCAGAGTGTATCCGGAAGAATCAACTTATACAGCATTCCGTTGCCATACTTTCCATCGTAATAGAAACAGCTAAACCGGTCCCATGTGTAATCATATTCTGAATCCGGAAAATACTTACCGATTCCAATTACCTTCTTCGCCACACCATCCTTATACACATATGACGGAACCTGCAGTTCCATAACAGCCTCGGTTACTGCGCTGATAATAGCTTCTCCATTTGTTCCATATTCATGGGCATACCAGATCTGCCCCTGACTGTCTGTCCAGGAAAATTCTTCCTTGTTCCACTTTTCGCCGTCGAACTGGAAAAACTGTCCTGAGCCTTCTGCATGCACGCTAAGCGCCATACCCAGGCACATGATAATGCCAAGGAACAGCATTTTCACACATTTTGAAATTTGTTTTTTCACTCTTTCATTCCCCCTTATTTTTTCGGCAATTATAACTGTTCAAAAATCCATTTGGGTTACTGTTTACTCCGTTCACAGCAACACGCTTCGTGGCTCTGAATAGCACCAGCAAATTTTCAAAAGCTGGAAAAGTGCTCTTTTTTTCTCATAAAAAGAATATCATAATTGAATTTTTGAGACAATAATGGTGGGAAAGGTTACGGTTTTTATGCACAAGATTGCTTTTTTTATGCACAGCACAACCTGTTTGACAACTATCCAGAAGGCAGTGTGAAGATACTAAACAGTTATCCTGTTAAAAAAAACTGCCGTGTTCAATATGTTTCTTAAACATATCAGACACGGCAGTTTATCAGAGGCATCATACATCCTGTAATATTGGCAGTTCTAAAGTCTGCCCCCCCCTAATCATTCTTACAATCTGCACGCCCCGCTTTACGGTATATTTTGTCTTCTTTCAGTCGGCGTAGCCCGCTTCGCTCTCTTGCAACTTACCACACTTTGACTGTAATAATCACCTTTTTGCTTCCGGAGCGTACCGTAACTTTTGCAGTACCTTTTTTCTTCGCTGTGATCACACCACCTTTTGTCACAGTGCAGACCTTCTTATTAGATGTGGTATAAGTCACTTTCTGCTGGGTTGTGATCGGCGCCAGAATCGGTGCCAGGGTCTGTTTCTTCCCTTTCTTTAAGGTGATTTTCTTCGGTACACCTGAAATTTTGGTGGTTTTCACCGTTCCCTTCTGGATGGTAACATTCACAGTTTTTACTGCCCCACCAGCCAGAGTCACTGTAAGTTTCGTCTTTCCTGTTTTCTTCTGAGCCTTCAGCGTAACTGCACCGTCTTTCGTGTAGGAGCTTACCTTCAGAAGCTTACTGTTGCCTGAAACCACAGATGCTACATAGTCCCCACTCTCCATGCCGGAAATCTGGAACGCTTTTGTGGTCTGTTTTATTTTCATTTTCAGACTGGAAGCTGTAAGTGTCATTTTGGAAGTCAGCGGATTTCCATTATCTCTTTCTTCTGTGGTCTGGCAAACCTGGCAGATTCTCTTCTCTTTCTGAGCTGCAAATACAGTAGCATCTGCTGTCTTTTCCCATTCTCCCCAGGAGTGTTCTGTCTTCGCGATTGTTTCACCGCAGCTTAATCTGGTTCCGCAGGTCTTGCAATAAGTATCTCCTGTATAGCCTTCACTTGCACAGGTTGCTGCTTTTTTCCCTCTGACCTCTGTTTCCCCATGTCCCTTCGCGGGCAGCTTCTCGGTTCTGGTCTGTCTGCAGTTCACACAGGTAAAGGTTCTGATACCTTCCTCAGTACAGGTGGCTTCCTTTGTCACATTTCCGTTATCCCAGCTGTGGGCGTCCGGATTCACCGGTAAAACCTCTGTTCTGGTAATATGGCAGTCCGTGCACTCATAGCTGATAATTCCTGTGGAAGTACAAGTCGCTGCTATGACTACCGTTCCGTTATCCCAGCTGTGCTCTACCGACGGTTTTGTCTGCGATACCATACCGATATTCACTTCGGTTCGAAGAGGCGGAACGGTCATCCAGTCACTCCATGTAGTTTCATATCCCTCTTTCTCGTATTTTACTCTCCACCAGCCTTCCGGAACATCCCATGCATATTTTCCGTCTGCATTTGTCTGAAGAGGATTGTACTGGTTATACTCCCCCGCATTCCATTTCGTTCCATACTCGGATGGGGACGGCGTTTTATTCCAGAAATCATCAGATTCATCATATGGAATCCAGTAAGCTGTTACGGTAACATCCTCAATTCTCTCTCCTGTGGAAAGATCAAACACATAGCCGCTTGGATCTACTACAAAACGAAGCTTGAATTTTTCCCCTTTAATATCTGCTTTTCTGATATCCCAGAATAATGAGGAAGCTGCTGTAATCGTTCCCAATATGGCAGTCAGCGCAATTACCGGGCCTGCGCCCATCGCTCCTCCTGCTACGACCAGTGGAATCATCGCTGTCATGATCATAAACATTTTCTGGTCACTCTCCAGATTATCCACAGCTTTTAATTTCTCCTTTAATTCCTGGTCAGAATAGTGACCGCCGGAAGCCAGTACGTCTTTTCTCAGCTCATCCATGTCTTTCTCAATCTGATAGTTCTGATATAACATGGACGCTCCCTTATTTATTGTTGACAGGTGGGAGGAAATCTGGGAAAGTGTCCAGTACTGATCCAGAGTCCCGGCATTTTCAGTAGCAGTGTCCAGCATAAATCCAATGTATTTATTTCCGGTAACATCCTTTACCAGCATATACCAGGTGCCTTTGTCGGAATAATCCAGGTTGCAGATATACTTGCTGTCATCGTACCCCGGGATCAGATAGCCCATATCTTTATTGGCTTCGTCGATCAATCCCTTCCATGTTCCCATACTGGAACCGTTGCTCTCGTCAAACACGCTGATGGTGACATCCAGTCCTACATCTTTCAGATCCTCCCCGAATTTACTGAGATCAATGGTTGCGTCATAATCGGTTGCTGTATTTTTCCTTACCGTAATATCCTTTTCTGCGCCTTCGGGAAGTCCTTTCTGCAAAGCCTCCCAGTCAAAATCCTGTCCCATTTTTACTTCTGGAACTGTTTTGTTATATTCATAGCTGATCACACCAGGAACATAATTGTGATCGGATTCATCGAAATATCCGTCTGTCACAAACGCATTTTTTTCTGGTTCATAGGTTGCTTTCAGATATTTGGTCTGGTTGTTTCTGGTGCTTGTAACATACAGAGTCTTTATCTGTTCCGGGTTTTCAAAGGTAAGCTCATAGTCAAATTTGCTTTTCGGAAGGTAATACACCAAAGGTGTTACTCCGTCTGTCTTTGTCAGATCGTAGGATTTTATTTTGTCATGCTCATTATAGTACATTTTGAAGGACTCGATTGAGGGTTCTCCTTCATTATAGGTGACTGCGACAGTCCTTGTTTCTGTTGTACCATCTGCCTGTGTGCAAAGTGCTTTGATCTTATATGTCTCATAGTTGGAAGGATTTTCCAGTGTAAGGACGGCAGACCATAAGCCGGCCTTTGATACCTGGACTGTCTGCTGTTCTTTCTCATTCACAAGCAGGGTAACAGTTCCACCGGCATTTGCCATACCGGAAACATTTACGGTTGGCTTTGATACAACATCTGGTGCATCTATGGTGAACAGATTAATGCTTTCATTCAGTACACCGATGATTTCCTGGCTGGAGTTTCTGTTCTTTTTGTAGTTCAAAATAGCGTAGCTGCGTGCTGCCGACTGACTCTGTGCTTTGATACTGAAACGGATAATTCCAGAGGTACCGCTCACAGGAATGGTCAGTGTCCTGTCCTTTAAATTATAGTTCTGGCATAACTCCCCATCCACCTTTAATGTGGATTCGTCAAGCTCTCCGTTGGAAGGAAGAACCAGCTTCACATTCAGGTCGCTTACTGCGGATTTCCATGTGTCTTTTATGTTATAGCGTACTGTCATGGCCACATATCCATTGGCTGTGGCACTTCCGAAGTCTCCGTAATAGCTGGTGTCTGAACGATCCAGGACGGTTTCGGCGCTGTCCGTATAAGTTCCTATTTGCTCAAATGGAATATTATTTTCAATGGCATATATGGTTGCCATAGAATAATAACTGCAATGTATCGTCAGCTGTGGGCAGTTTTCGAATACAGCTTTCCTGATATCAGTAGTGGAATCTGGAATGTAAATGTCCTTTAAACCTGCGCAGTCGGCAAATGCATAATCTCTTATCGTCTTGGTATTGGAAGGAAGCGTTACTTCCGTAAGACCGGTTGCTCCTGCAAATGCGTATGCACCGATTTCGGTCAGGCTTGATGGCAATGTTACACCGGTTAATGTGGTTAAGTTTGCAAAACTGTGGGGCGCGATTACCTTTACTCCTTCCGGAATCTCTATCTCGGTCAGTTTCGGACAGCCGGAAAATACATTTCCATATTCATAGCTGTTCGATCCGTTTCCACTGGGACTGTTTACCCAGTTCACCGGATAATTGGCACTGACAAGATTGCTGCAGCCTCCAAAGACTTTATAGCCCAATGTGGTGATGCTGTCTGGCAAATGTATGCTGGTGATTCCGGTACAGTTTTCAAATGCATAGGCGTATATGGTGGTAAGACCATCGGGAAGCTCCACACTTTCCAGCACTGTATTTCCCTGGAATGCTCTCGCTCCGATCACCTGAACCGCATAACCACCTATGGTAGACGGAACCTGAACGCTGGTGGCACTTCCGGAATATCTGGTAATACGCGCATAACTGTTATTTACAATTACATAGGAAAAATCACCTTCTGTCATCTCTGCCGATTCAGAAAGAGCCTCTTCCAATTCATTTGTCTCTCCAGTTTCCTCTACGTTTTCTTCCACGTCGCCCGAAACAAAAGCTGCAGCATCTCGCTTTACCGCCTCATCTCCCGCTTCTGCTCCATCCATTTCCGCAGATTCCCATCCATCAGAACCATTTGCTGAAGATTCAACTGTTTCTGATTCTCCAGACCAGAATCCGTCCTTGTCAGTAACCGTTTCCTCCGATGTGGTCGCTGAATTACTCTCTTCCAACGTATACGCTTCCGATATGCCGGTTGTCGCATCGGCTTTCGTGTTGGTTTCTGTATTAGATTCCGCGTTGGTTTCTGTGTTGGTTTCCGTGTTAGTTTCCGCGTCGCCTTCATTCAAACTCTGATTTTCAATAAAATCTTCTGCGAAGAAGTCCGCTGCAGCTGAAGTCCCTATTTCCTCTGCTGCGTAAATCGGAATGCTTTGTGCACACAATGCAACACTCAGCGAAACTGCAAGTATCTGGCTGATTGCCTTCCTTTTCATAACTCTTTTCTCTCCCTTAAATTCATTTGTAACTGGTCAGAATCAAATGACGAAATACAAAGCATTTTGAAAATTAGCACTACGTAACGAGCATCCGTCCAACTGTGCATTCTTCACACTGGACTCCGACAGATCCGCTCCATCTAACTTAACATCGCGGAACATACATACCTCAAAGTCTATATTGTGAAGGTCTCTGTCTGACAGATCCATATCATCAAATTCCAGATCTCTAAGTTCCAGTTTCTCATTATCTTTGCGTTCATTTAGTATTTGTTCCAGTTCTTCATACTCCATTTTTCGCACAAAACCACATCCCTTACCATATCCCCAAATCTATATTATGTAGTCTACAAATCTACAATTCTCGGTCTGTGATGTGTATACGGAAGAAACTTCTTAATCAGATCCTGTGTCCGGATCTTCAGATGTGTCGTATTAATTCCAGTATTGCATACAAAATACTCTGACTCTGCTACTTCTTTATCCAGGATCAACTGCACGTAGTCGTCTTCATCATTCAACAAACCTACAACACTGGCTGATCCTGGTCTTGTGCCGAGATGCTCCCACATAAGTTCCGGTGAAGCAAATGACATATGTGACACTCCCAGTTTTTTACTAAAAGCTGATGTATCAAATGCTTTTTCCTCCGGCATAACTAGCAAAAAGAAGCTCGTCTTTTTCTGATTACATAAAAAAACATCTTTTCTTACCGGTGAACCAAATACTTCACCAATCCCTCTGCACTCTTCCATAGATGCGGCCGGATCATTATCTACTCTTTCAAATGGGATTCCCAGCTTTTGAAACACCTGATACACTTTCTGTTCAAGAGAAGCTCTTTCTTTCACATTTTCTGGAACTGTAGTTACGATTTCACTAATGTACATTGGTATTCCCTCCTGTTCATTTTTCCGTTATAATACAATTATAATTCAAAAGAATCCAAAAGAAAAGAGGTTATCATCATGAACTATATCCTTGCCTCGGCATCTCCAAGACGCCGGGAACTCCTTGCAAAATGCGGCATTTTCTTTGATGTTATACCATCTGGGATTGAAGAAAAAATCACAGGCGAAACGCCACTCGATATCGTTATAGAGCTCGCCCGCCAGAAGGCAATGGATGTCTGGAAAAACCATGCCGCGGATGGCGATGTAGTGATCGGCGCTGATACCATCGTCGTATACCGCGACGAAATTCTCGGTAAACCTGAAGATGAAGAAGAAGCCCTGAATATGCTGT
>OLPA01002750.1_pt1 | contig 12705 bp, 10 predicted proteins | sample 1672811 | NCBI WGS metagenome assembly OLPA01 (sample SAMEA3136726, study PRJEB25190) | human gut metagenome | biome: human gut; feature: human-associated habitat; material: faeces | place: Austria | collected 2013
GTGCGTTTGCCGGGTCGCGGCTGGCCACGCACGCCCTCTCCGCATGGGCGGGTGAGCGTCCGCCCATGCCTGCTTCCAAAGTGGAGAGTGAGCTGCTGTGCCGCGAGCTGTCGAGCGAGCTGGAAAGCCTGTTTTGCAGCTTCGCCCAGAAGCATTGCCCCGCCGGTTCGCGCATCGTGGGCAGCATGCAGCGAAGCCTGCCCACCACGCTATGCGCGGCTATCTCCTCCGATCTTTCCTTTGCCAGCGACCTGTGCTTTCTCTGGGCAGGCGACAGCCGGGGCTATGTGCTGGACGCAACCGGGCTGCACCAATGTACCCGCGATCACCTGCGCGGGGACCCGGACCCCTTCGAAAGCCTGTACCGTGACCGTCCCCTGAGCGCGCTGGTCAGCGCCGACGCGCCCGTGGCGGTGAGCCTTCGCCGCCTGCGCGTGCTCAAACCCTGCGTGCTGGTCGTGGCGACCGACGGGGCCTTCAGCTGCCTGCCTACGCCTATGGAGTTTGAAATGCTCCTGCTCGATACTCTGCGCGCCAGCGCCGACTGGGACAGCTGGGAGCGGCGACTGCTGAACCAGCTGAAAAAAGCCGCGCACGACGACGCGACGGTGCTCCTGGCCCCGCTTGGGTTTGAAGGCATCGACGCGGCGCGGGAGGCGTTCGCGGCCCGGCGCGCGCTTTTGCAGAAACGCTTCATAACCCCCGTGCGCAGGAAGCGGCGGAATGTGGACTTTGCGCGGGGAAAATGGCAGGAATACCGCACGGAGTATGACTGGACGGAGGGGGGACGGGATGAGCGCTTTGATTGGCGGATATAGACCGCTCACGCCCCTGCGCACTGTGGGCAGCGGCAGCGCCCGCTGGTGCATCGCCGCGCGCGGGCTGGAGAAGTACTTTCTCAAGCAGTTCCTCTCTCCCGTCTATCCGGCAGACCCCGCAACGCCGCTGGGCTGCCGCCAGCGCGAGCGCTGCGAGGTTTTCGAGGGGCAGAAGCAACGGCTCTATGCCGCGCTTTCCTGCGTGATTGGGGATACGCTGGTGCCCGTGCTGGATTTCTTCCGCTTTGAGCGGCGTTACTATGCCGCCAGCGAGGCGGTGTTCCCCTCCGACCTGACCGCGGACGACGCATCGGCGCTGGATGAGCGTGCCAGGCGACAGATTCTCTCCGACCTGGCGCTATGCCTACAGCGCCTGCACACGCAGGGCGTGGTGCACGCGGACCTCAAGCCCGACCATGTGCTTTTGCTCAAACGGCCGACCGGCTACCGCATTCGCCTGATCGACCTGGACAGCGGCTTTCTCAAGGATGATCCGCCGCAGAATCAGAGCGACCTGGAGGGCGACCCCGTCTACCTTTCGCCCGAGGCGTTCCTGCGCATGGCCGGGCAGGATGCGCCTCTGGGACCGAAGCTGGATACCTTCGCCTTCGGCGCGCTGATTCACCGCGTATGGACGGGTGAGCTGCCCTCCTTTGACCATCAGAAATACACGTATCTCTATGAAGCGGCCCTCGCCGGGGGAGATATCGCCCTCTCCTCCGGGCTTCCCGCCGAGCTGCGGGATGCGGTGCTCCGTATGCTGGACCCAAAGCCGGAGAATCGCCCGGAAGACGGCGAGCTGAGCAACCTGCTGGCCGTAGCTCCGGAGGACAGCCGACAGGAAGAAGCGCGACCCGTCAACGGCTTAAGCCGCTTCATGAAGCCCGTACCCTAGCGGCAAGACGCTTTCCGAACTTCTCGGAAAGCGCCTTCTTTTTCTTTGTCTGTCAGGAATGAATGGCCCGGCCCTCCAGCGCGTCCAGCGCCTCGCCCACCGCCTCGAGGAAAGTGGGATGCGGCCGCACGGCGCGCATGAGCTGCGCGGCGGTCAGGCCGTTGGCAATGGCCACAGTGAAGGAGTCGATCATGTCGGTGGCGCGCTCGCACATGAGCTGCGCGCCCAGCACGCGGCCGTCCTGCGCGTCCGCCACAACCTTGATGAAGCCGCGTTGACCGCCTGCGATCAGCGTGCGGCCGTTCGCGCCCATGAGGGCCTTGCCCACCTTGGCTTCGATGCCCCGCTGCTGGCAGTCCGCCTGGGTGAGTCCCACGCAGGCGATTTCGGGCGACACGTACACGCACGCGGGAATCGCGTCAAGGCATAGCGGCGCCTCCTCCCCCGCTATTGCGTGCACGACCGTCAGGCTCTGTGCCGAGGCCGCGTGCGCCAGCATCATCCCGCCGATCGCGTCGCCGATGGCATAGACGCCCGGCAGGCTGGTTTCAAAGCGCTCGTTTACGCGGATGAAGCCGCGCTCCGTCTCCAGCGCCACACCCGGCGCGCACAGGCCGTCGGTGTTGGGCCGACGGCCCACGGCGGCCAGCACGGCAGACGCGGTAAGCGTCTCACCGCCGTCCAGCTCCATCTCGACGCCTTCGCTGCCTTCCGCGATGCGCCGCGCCAGGACGCGCATATGCACGGCCAGTCCCTGACGCTTGAAGATCATTTGCAGGTTCTGGGAGATCTCGCGGTCCATCTGCGGAAGCAAGCGCTCCTGCGCCTCCACGATGGTCACCTTCGTGCCGGTTGCGGCATAGAAGGCCGCCATCTCCACGCCGATCACCCCGCCGCCCAGAATGAGCAGGCTGTCGAGCGGCCGCGGCTCCCGCAGCAGGTCGTCCGAGGTCAGGGCCAGACCGATGCCCTCCACCGGCGGCAGTGCGGGGCGCGAGCCGGGGGCCAACAGCAGCTTTTCACCCGTGACCGCCTGCCCGCCCACCTCGATGGTATGGGCGCCGGTGAGCACGCCCGTGCCGCGGTACACCGTCACGCGGCGCTTTTTGAGCAGCCCTTCCACGCCCTGACGAAGCGTGGACACCACCTGCTCCTTGCGCGCGCCGAGGGCGGCGAAGTCCGCGCCGGGGCCTGCGTCGTGCAGGAGCGTCTTGGTGGGGATGCAGCCGCGGTTGAGACACGTGCCCCCCACCGCGTCCCGCTCGATCAGGCCCACGTTCAGGCCCAGCTGCGCGGCGCGGATGGCTGCTTCATAGCCGCCGGGGCCCGCGCCCAGAATCAAGAGTTGATGGTCCATGCGTTCCTCCCGTCCGCGCGGCGTTCACAGCTCCATGAGCAGGTCCAGCACGCCGCGCCTCATGTCCTCGCCGCCCCAGCCCGCAAGCGCCTTCGCAAAGGCCGCGCCGTCCACGGTGCAGCCCGTCAGCCGTCCGGGCAGGCAGACGATCTCACGCTCCTCCATCGCGTCTGAATACGCGCGGCAGTCCGATATGCGGCCCGCGTGCACATTCAGCGCAAGTTCAAGCCCGCCCCACGCGAAGCGGCGCTGAAGCGAAAGGGAAAAGGGAAAGTTCTCCCCAATCAGATAATTTTCGGAGGATATTCGCCGTTCAATCTCCCTTATTGCGTTAAAATCAAGGCGATCTTCGTCAAACCTCTCCACATTTTCATCATACGTCGTTTGAAAGGTCTCCGCCATGGCGCGTCTCGCCGCATCGACGGTCGCGCCGGGCGCAGCTTCCCGCAGGTTGCACACGCGGTTTCGCACCGAGGCCACGCCCCGCGCCGCCAGCTTTTCCGGGGACACGTTGAGGTAGCGCCCCAGTGCTTCGAGGTCGGAATCCACCAGGAGCGTGCCGTGGTGATACCAGGTTTCCCCCCTGCGGTAGTAGGCGTTGCCGGAAAACTTGCGGCCACCGACGAGGATATCGTTTCGTCCGGAGGCCTCGGCGGGCGCGCCCAAAAGACGCGCCGCTTCGAGGATCACGCGCGTCTGGCGCGCGAGGTCATAGACCCCCTTGGGCACGATAAAGGTGAAGTTCAGGTTTCCCAGGTCATGATACACCGCCCCCCCCCCGGAGAGACGGCGGGCCAGATGCCCGCCGTCCGCCCGCAGGCGCGAGAGATTCACCTCCCGCAGCGCGTTCTGGTTCCGGCCGATGACCACCGTATGGTCGTTCTGCCACAGATAGAGCAGCGCTTCATCCGAGCGCAAGCAGGAGAGCAGGTGCTCCTCCAGCGCAAGGTTGCGGTAAGGGTTGGTGCATGGGGTTTCAAGCAGTCGGAGCTTCATACTTGACAATGGGGCTTCGCGCCGCGGTCACCTCGTCCAGACGGCGCACATAGGTCGTCAGCGGGCGGCTGTGCATGTCCGCCGGGTTTTCGGTCGCCTCGGCCAGCACCTTGAGGTAGCTTTCGGCGGCGGCCTCCAGCGACTCCTTGCTCTCTGTCTCCGTCGGCTCCACCATCAGCGCCTCGTGCACGATCAGCGGGAAGTACATCGTGGGCGGGTGCATGCCATGGTCCAACAGCGCCTTGGCCACATCCAGCGCGGACACGTCCTTTTCGTGCTTGAGTTTCTCCAGCGTGATGACGAACTCGTGCATGCAGGTGTGGTCATACGCCATGGGATAGCCGCCGTCGCGCAACAGATGCATCAGATAGTTGGCATTGAGCACGGCCTGCGCGGCTGCCTCGCGGATACCCTCGCCGCCGAGCGTGTCCAGATAAGCCAGCGCCTTGACCACCACGAGGAAGTTGCCGTGGAAGGCGCGCACCTGGCAGGGGGCCTCGCCGCCCGTGGCCAGCGCGCTGCCGGGCAGGAAGCCCGCCAAAAACTTCTTGCAGCCCACGGGGCCGGAGCCCGGACCGCCGCCGCCGTGCGGGGTGGCGAAGGTCTTGTGCAGGTTCAGATGCACCACGTCAAAGCCCATATCGCCGGGACGCGCCCAGCCCATGACGGCGTTGAGGTTCGCGCCGTCGTAGTAGCACAGGCCGCCCGCCTCATGCACGATGCGGGTGATTTGCAGGATGTTGGGGTCAAACAGGCCCACGGTGTTGGGGTTGGTCAGCATGAGGGCCGCCGTATCGGGGCCCGCGGCTTCCCGCAGCTTTTCCAGATCCACCAGCCCGTTTGCGTCGCTGGGGATGCTCACGACCTGATACCCGCACATGGCCGCGCTGGCGGGGTTGGTGCCATGCGCCGAGTCGGGCACGAGCACCTTGGTGCGGTTCTTATCGCCCCGGCACTCATGATACGCCTTGATGAGCAGCAGGCCCATGTACTCGCCGTGTGCGCCGGCGGCGGGCTGGAAGGTCATCCGGTCCATGCCGGTGATGGCGGTCAGGCGTTCCTCGGCCTGACGCAGCACCTCGCGGCAGCCGCGGGAGGTCGTCTCGGACTGGAGCGGATGCACGCCGGTGAAGCCCGGCAGGGCCGCCGCGTCCTCGTCGATGCGGGGGTTGTATTTCATGGTGCAGCTGCCGAGGGGATAGAAGCCCTTGTTCACGCCGTGCACCTGCTGGGCCAGCGCCTCATAGTGGCGGGCCAGCTCGCTTTCGGTCAGCTCCGGCAGATCCAGCGCGGACGTTCGCGCCAGCTCCTCCGGCAGCGCCGCGGCGGGCACGTCCGAGGCGGGCAGGAAATGGCTTCTGTGTCCCGGATGGGACTGTTCAAAAATCAGCTTCACAGGTTCGTCACCTCCCGGATCACGGCCACGGCCTCATCCAGCCGCTTGCGCTCGGCCTTTTCGGTCACGCACCATAGCACGCGGCCGTCGCCCAGAGGCTGGCCGCCGAGGATGTCGCGCTCCTCCAGCGCCACCAGCATCTTCTCCGGGCCGCCGGGGCACTCCGTGGCGAACTCATGGAAGAACGGGCCCTTCTCGCGGCGGGGCAGGCCGATGGCGGCCAGCCTTTCAGCGAAATAGTGGGCCTTGTCATAGCACTGGCGGGCCACCTCGCGCAGGCCCTCCGGCCCCACCGCGCCCAGATAGCACGCCGCCGTGAGCGCGCACAGCGCCTGATTGGAGCAGATGTTGCTGCCCGCCTTCTCGCGGCGGATGTGTTGCTCGCGGGCCTGAAGGGTGAGCACGAAGGCGCGCTTTCCGTCCACATCGGTGGTCTGGCCCACGATGCGGCCGGGGAGCTTGCGCATCAGCGCGGCGCGCGCAGCCATGAAGCCCACATACGGCCCGCCGTAGCTCAACGGCATGCCCAGGGGCTGTCCGTCGCCCACGCACACGTCGGCCCCCGCCTCGCCGGGGGTCTTGAAGAGGGCCAGCGCCATGGGATTGGCGCCCACGATGAGCTTCGCGCCCGCCGAGTGGCAGATTTCCGCCGCGGCGCTCACGTCCTCCAGGCCGCCCAGGAAATTGGGCGAAGCCAGGTACACGCCGCTCACCTGATCGTCCAGCGCGCCGCGCAGGGCGTCCAGATCCGTCACGCCGTCCTTTTCGGGGATGAGCCGCATCTCGTGGTTGGAGCCCCAGCAATAGGTGCGGATGGTGGCGATCACGTCCGGATGCGCGCAGGCCGACACCAGCGTCACCGTGCGGCGGCGCTCCCGCACCATGGCGCACGCCTCCGCCGCCGCGCTCGCGCCGTCATAGACCGAGGCGTTGGCCACATCCATGCCGGTGAGGCGGCAGATCATGGTCTGATATTCAAAGATGGACTGGAGCAGGCCCTGGCTGATCTCGGCCTGATAGGGCGTATAGGCGGTCAAAAACGCCTCCTTGGCCGGGATGGCGCGCACAACGGCGGGGATGTAATGGTCATAGGCTCCCGCGCCGCGCAGGACCGTGCTGAACACGCGGTTTTGCTCTGCGAGCCGCTCCATGTGGCGGCGGACCTCCAGTTCCGAAAAGCCGCCGGTGAACACAGGCGGCTCCTTGAGAAGCACGCCCTCCGGCACATCGGCATAGAGCGCCTCCACCGAAGGCAGGCCGACGCGCTCCAGCATCGCGCGCCGCTCCTCCGGGGTGACGGGTACGTAGCTGCCCATCAAATCAGCCCTCCTTCGGCATGGCCTCGTATTCCGCAGCGGACAGGGTTTCGACGGTACCGGTCACGTTCTCCACGCGGATGAACCACGCGCCGTAGGGGTCCTGGTTGATGCTTTCGGGCGCGTCGAGCAGGGCCTCGTTGATCTCGCAGACGGTGCCGGTGACGGGGCTGTACACGTCGCTCACGGCCTTGACGGACTCCACGTCGGCGAACGCCTCGCCCGCCGTGACCGTGTCTCCCACCTGGGGCAGGTTCACAAACACCAGATCGCCCAGCTCCTGCTGTGCAAAGTCCGACAGGCCGACGGTGACGACGCCGTTTTCTTCCTTGATCCACTCATGGGTTTTGGTGTAACGGAGATCCGCGGGAATGTTCATGACAGGTTCCTCCTTACGAAAAGCTTATTTCTTGCGCTGATAGAAGGGCAGGGGGATGAATTTCGCCTCGATGCGGCGGCCGCGCACGTCTACGGTGAGCGCGCCGTCCTCCGCCGGACCGTCGATGAGCGCCATGGCCACGGCCTTGCCCAGATAGGGGCAGTGCGTGCCGGAGGTGGTGACGCCGATCTTCTTTCCATTCAGGTACACGTCGCAGTGCTCGCGCGCGATGCCGCGGCCGGTGATCTCGATGCCGACGCGGCGGCGCGCAGGCTGCTCATTGCCCGCCAACGCGGCCTTGCCGATGAAGTCGTCCTTGTGCATCTTGACCGCCCAGCCAAGGCCCGTTTCAAAGGGGGTAACGGCATCGTCCATCTCATGGCCGTAGAGGGGCATGGCGGCCTCCAGCCGCAGCGTGTCGCGCGCGCCCAGGCCGCAGGGAATCAGCCCGTCGTCCTTCCCCGCCTCCAGGAGCGCGTTCCACAGGGCGGGCGCGTCGGCATTGGCGCAGTAGAGCTCGAAGCCGTCCTCGCCGGTGTAGCCTGTGCGCGAGACGAGGCACTTGACCCCCGCCACCGTCATCTCCGGGATGAACGTATAGTAGCCCGTGGGCGGCTCCTGATCGCAGACCTTGGCAAAGACGGCCCCGGCCTTGGGGCCTTGCAGGGCGAGCTGGGCCACGTCGTCGCTCATGTCGGTCAGCTCGCAGTCGCCAAAGAGGTTTTCGCGCATCCAGCTTACGTCCTTGTGGCGGTTGGCCGCGTTGACCACCACCCAGTATGCATCCTGGGAAAAGCGGTAGACGATCAGATCATCCACCACGCCGCCCTTGGGATTGCACATCACGCTGTAGCGCACCTTGCCGTCGCGCATGGTGGAAAAGTCGTTGGTGAGCAGCTTTTGCAAATTTGCCAGGGCATCGGGTCCCTTGTAGAGCACCTCGCCCATGTGGCTGACGTCAAACAGGCCGCAGGCTTCGCGCACGGCCATGTGCTCGCGGATCACGCCCGTGGGATACTGCACCGGCAGCACGTAGCCCGCGAAGGGCACCATGCGCCCTTCCAGCGCCACGTGGCAGTCATACAGCGGCGTCTTGAGCTCCATTGTCATTCCCCCTTCTGAATTTGTGAAAAAACCGTCAACCAAGAAAAACAGAGCACGGCTCTCCGCCGCCTCTGTCCTGTGACCTGAAAGATTCTCCCGCGGGAGGCGGGATTGCTTCTTCGGTGGTGCGCAACGCTTTCCAGAGCTTCGTCGGGGCACGGTCTTTTTGCCTGAGAGTTTCGCCCCTTCGGCGCCGGCATGCCGGTCTCTCCCGTGCCCTTCATCCGAGGTCAATATGGCTTTGTTTGATTGTATTGTACCGAAAACGGGCGGATTTGTCAATGAAAAAGGGAGCTCAACGCCCGGCGTTCAGCTCCCGCATCAGGGCCAGCAGATGGACAAGAGCGCTCTCGTCAAGGCGTTTGGCCTCGTCCATCAGCTCGCGCAGGCGCACGGGGCAGGCGTTGCCCTCGTCGAAGAATTCCTGCGGCGTGACGCCCAGATATTCGCAGATGTAGAAGAAGGACTGCATGGAGGGTAGCGCCTTGCGGTTTTCGATGGAGTTGATGTAATTCGCTGCCTGACCCAAAGAAAGCGACATATCTCTGGCTGACACATTCTTTTGCAGCCTAAGTTGTGCAATTCTTTCTGGGACAAAAACCTCATACTCCATCTTATCTCACCTGCCATAGAATAGATTTTAGCTGATGCAGGGAGATTATTCATTCAATTGTACCTTACTTTTTATCTTGACTTTGTAGAAATAATCTTCTACAATTGAACATGTAAAAGAATGATTCTATTAGGAGAAATGCTTTATGTCCAAAACCTGCTGCGTCACCGGCCACCGTGACCTCCCCGCCGGCAAGCTGTCCGAAATCACCACAGCGCTGTCTGCCGAGATTGACCGGGCCATCGCAGAGGGCTTTGACTCCTTTTTCAGCGGCTTTGCCGAGGGCGTCGATCTTCTGTTTGCACAGCTGGTGGTCCAAAAGAGCAGCGATCATCCCGGCCTTCGCCTCCTGGCCGCCATCCCCTTCCGACAGCGCTTCGAGCGCCTCGCATCCGTCCCCGAAACCGCCGCTTTGCTTGACGCCTGCGCCGAGGTCCACGTCGTCAGCGAAACCTACCACGACAGCGTCTACCGCGACCGCAACCGCTTCATGGTGGACCGCTCCCAGCTCGTGATCGCGGTCTATGACGGGCGCGCCGGCGGCGGTACCGCCCGCACGCTGGCATACGCCCGGAAAATGGGCTGCAAGGCGCGCGTGCTGTTCTTCAAATAACGCAAAACCCCCGCCTCTCCCATGGGAAAGGCGGGGGAAAGTTTTTCTCTTTTTTTCTGGCAGCCCTTCAGCGCCTCATGGCGCGAACGGCTTCAGCCGCTTCTCAGCCCAGCTCCGCGAAGTACTTGATGGTGCGGACCATCTGGCTGGTGTAGCTGTTCTCGTTGTCATACCAGGACACGACCTGCACCTGATAGGTGTCGTCGTCGATCTTGGCGACCATGGTCTGGGTGGCATCAAACAGAGAGCCGTACTTCATGCCGATCACGTCGGAGGAAACGATGGCTTCCTCGTTGTAGCCGTAAGAGGCGGAAGCGGCGGCCTTCATGGCGGCGTTGATGGAATCCTTGGTCACGTCCTTGCCCTTGACAACCGCCACCAGGATGGTGGTGGAGCCGGTGCAGACGGGCACGCGCTGAGCGGAGCCGATCAGCTTGCCGTTGAGCTCGGGGATGACCAGGCCGATCGCCTTGGCAGCGCCGGTGGAGTTGGGAACGATGTTCTGCGCGCCAGCGCGGGCACGGCGAAGGTCGCCCTTGCGGTGCGGGCCGTCCAGGATCATCTGGTCACCGGTGTAGGCGTGAACGGTCGTCATGATGCCGCTCTGGATGGCGCTTACATATTCGGAACGAATCTCCTCATTTGGAATAAAAACTGTTTTATCTGCATAACGATACCCCAGATAGCCCAAGTGAATCAACAGTGTAAGTACATCATCCTCTGTTCTGAAAGTTGTCATATCATTTGTAAAACTTCCAGTATTTACCGGAACTTCCTCTCCGGCAAGCATGCTCAGGATATCGTCTCTCAGTCCTTCAAAGTTCATATATGTACGGTGAACTTCTGTTGATGTATGAAACTCCGCATAATGATTCCGCATTTCTATAAAATATAAATCATCAAGCATAATCTGAACAGTTACTCGACTTTCTTTTATATTAATATACTGTGGCAATATCATATCATTTAATACGTGGTCTAAAACTGAGTATATTTTATCTTGATTGAAGGGCTTGAGTATATATCCTACTGCATGAACCTCATAACCCTCCAACGCAAATTCTTTTTCTACTGTTGCAAATATAATATTAACCTTTTTATCAGTTTTTCTTATTTCATATGCGGCTTGCATACCTGTCATTCCTGGCATAGATATATCTAAAAAAACCATTATGAATTTATGCTTAAAAAAATCTTTGAGAAATTCTTCAGCAGAGCTATATGTATATATAGTGCAATCTATATTTTTTATATTCAGATAATAAGAAATTATTTGATAGAGCTTATCTCTATCGTAATTCATATCATCAACTAATGCTATTTCCATACAATCTCTCCTAATTAATTTACAAATAATATTATTTGTGTTAAAAATAAGTATTGATGTCATTTTAATTATATCACAGCAAATACTATATGTAAAATCAGAAAGTTTTGTATGAAATTGTTTTAAAGTTTTTAGATATATTATTTAATACCTTTATTTAATACCTAAACTATATTTTAATGTGATTAATTCTTTTTAAAAAGCTTTTTATTCATAGTATATACAATAGCTATCAGTGATAGGCCTGCAAGAAAATATGCTATTCCATTTGATGAATCACCTGTTTTCGGAGAATCTGTACTATTCTCTGAGCTTGATTCTGTCTTGCTTTCATCCTTTTCTATCTTGCTATCTTCTTGCTTTGAATCCTCAGAAGATTCAACAGGAGTAACGGTTTTTTCACTGAGCTTCCATACTTGAGTACCATAGAATGGATTAGCTGTTCCTATAAACAAGCCCTCATTTGTAATTCCAAAAGCACGGCAGCCGTGGTTATATGGGTCACCAAAACCGTTATCCGTAATCTTTGTGAAATTCACTCCGTCCTCTGTGACATATAAATCAAAGCCAAAGGTTGCCTTATCAAGATATTCAGCACATTTATAGGCACTGTCAGGAACACCATTATAATTTTTGCAAATTTTTTCTACATACTCATCTACTTTATCTTTCCATTCCTTTGAAGCATTTTCGTCATTCATATATTCATCAAGCGGAATAAGAAAACTACTTGCATCAAATGTACCAACATAAAGCTTTCCATCATATACAGTCATATTCCATATATACTGATTTTCATGACTGCCGAATCCTGAACCTAAACCTGAAATACCGCCATTTGGGAACATCTCATCAGCATCGCCGACAATAAGTTCTATATTTTCATCTTCGTCCATTCTATAGAAGTTTATAGACTGTTCAAAATTGAGGTTCATAAATTCAAAATCGTTATCAAACAACATTCTTTCTACAGCGATTTCTTCATCATTATATTCACCAATATAAAGATAACCATTAAATACTTTAAGATTAGCAGTTCCACTTCTTGTGCGTTCAGGGTCAATACCAAAAGTATATTTTGCACCATCTTTTTCCTTATCACCAACTACACTTGTCCACTTCCAAGAACCATCTGCCTGAATATCTCCACGAACAAGTCCAAAAGCTTGCATTGTATTTCTGTCAGTAGCATTAGCAGGTGTGCCTGTGCAAATTGAAACATAAAGGCTCTTGCCATACTGTGTCATATCAAAAATAGAGCCACCATAAATACTATCACAATAATGATATGCAGGATAATTAAACAAGTCCTCATCTTTTGCAATAACCTTGAAAGAATCCTGGTCTTCAGGATTTTCTGATTCGCAGATAATCGCACCTTCTGAATTGATACAGCTAACTATAAGCTTATCATCAAATACACACATACCTCTTATTCCAACACTAATACCCTTTGAATATTCTTCCATATATTCTTCGAGTGTCATTCCCGCATAAACTTGCTTACACTCATCAGTTTTAGGGTCAACTTGATATATGCAAGGAATAGTATTTACAGAGCCACAGAAATAAAGCTTATCTTTAAATTCAATAGCATTACGGAATATTGTATTCTGATTTGTCAAATCCTTAGACATCAAAATTTTAACTTCACCTGTCTTGACATTCAGTTTCAAAAGTATTCCGAGTGCATCAACACCATCTTCCTCACCCGTATACATATTTTCATGATAATATGTATCAAGTGCTTCTTTCATAGTAGTATCATCAAAATCTCTTCCAAGATTTTGTTTCATAAGCTGAAGAGTTGATGTCCATGCACCATAACAGGTTCCAATATACATATAATCCCCATAGCCAATTGAACCCCATGAATAATTTTGTCCTCTAT
>OLPA01002760.1_pt1 | contig 12661 bp, 9 predicted proteins | sample 1672811 | NCBI WGS metagenome assembly OLPA01 (sample SAMEA3136726, study PRJEB25190) | human gut metagenome | biome: human gut; feature: human-associated habitat; material: faeces | place: Austria | collected 2013
ATCGAATTGGCCGACGACACGCGGTGCCCCGCACGGAATTTTGCGTCGGCAAACAGCCCCTTGACCAGCCGCTGGCAGTCGTCGAACGTCCCGGCCACACGCAGCGGGTGGATATTGCCGCCGAGCGTGGTCATCTGGCACTCCTGCAGCCGGCTGATCTTCCCTTCGGGATAGAGCAGCACCACCTCGACGCCCGGCACGCCGTAAAACCCGTGCGCCACGGCGCTGCCCGTGTCGCCCGACGTAGCCGTCAGAATCACCAGTTTTTCGCCGGCACCGCCCATCAGACCGATCATCCGCCCCATGAAGCCCGCACCGTAATCCTTGAATGCGAACGTCGGGCCGTGGAAGAGCTCCAGCGTATAGCGGCTGCCGACACGGCGAAGCGGCAGCGGAAAGTCGTAGATCCGCTCCATCTCCCGCCGCAGGAGACCGGGGTCGATGTCGTCACCGAAAAAAAGTTCCGCCAGGTATCCGGCCAGCGCGGCATAGGACTCCCCGGCCAGCCGCTCCGCGACGGCCATATCGGCCTGCGTGATACGTTCCGGGACGAACAACCCGCCGTCGGGTGCCAGCCCCGCCTGCACGGCCTCGCGAAGCGAAAAGGCGCGTGCGCATGCTTTGTCTTTCGTGCTATAATATTTCATCTGTTTGTCGTTTTATACTATTCCACAATCCTTGCCCCGCAGTTCGACACGCGGCCCGCATATATCTTGCAGCCGATACCGGGGCGGGCGAAATGCGCCCGCATCCGCTGCGCGACCCGCTGCGCGACGGCCTCATCGGCGGCCAGGGCGAAGATCGAAGGCCCCGACCCGGCAATGTTCATCGCCAGGGCGCCTTCGGCGAGCACCCCTTCTTTCAGCACATCGTAACCCGGAATGAACCCCTTGCGGTAAGGCTCCGCCACCACGTCGTGCATCGACCGACCGATCAGCGCCACGTCGCCCAGGGCGAACCCGGCCACCAGCCCGCCGACATTGCCCCACTGCGTCACGGCATCGTGCAGGGGTACCTCGCGGGGAAGCACTTCGCGCGCCTCCTTGGTACTGACCACGATGTCGGGATGCACCACGGCATAGAAAAAGCCCTCGGGGACAGGCAGGCGCACGATGTCCAGCGGTTCGTACCCCCGGATCAGCACCACGCCGCCCAGCACGGCAGGGCCCACGTTGTCGGCATGGGACGTACCGCCGATGAGCGCCTCGCCCATCATCGCGAACTCCACGAGCCGCTCCCCTGAAAAGGGACGTCCCAACAGTTCGTTCACGCCCCAGACCGCTGCGGCCGACGAAGCCGCACTCGACCCGATGCCGCTGCCGGGAGCGATCTTTTCGAGGATCGTAACCTCGACCCGCACGGGTTTTTCGTATGCCCCGAGCAGTGCCATCACCGCCGGGGTAATCACGTTGTCCTCGTTTTTGGCAGGAAGTTCCTTCCCGCTGCGGTTGCGGATAACGAGCCCCCCAGCACCTTCTTCGATGCCAACCTCCAGCAGGTCGCCCACGCCGTCGAGCGTCAGCCCCATCACATCGAAGCCGCAACCCAGGTTCGCCACCGTTCCCGGGGCGAAAACTTTGATATATCGCATGATAAAAATCTCCTTTTGAATGAAACCACCTTTGATCGAACCGGGCTTTCCGTTCCGGCAGCCTTGGCCGGAAAATGCATAACAGGTATGCTCGTGACGGAAAAATAACAACTACACCCCCACAGGGGTTGTCGTTGTCGTCGTCGTTGTAGTGGCGGTAGCGGAGATAAGGACGGTGAAAGAAACGGTGCACGCCACCGGGCTGCAGGCTACCCCGCATCCCCCGGTCATCGTATGGTTCCGTTTCATATCCATCGGGGACAAATATAAAACAAAAAAATTTAATATCCAAATTCGGGTAACAAATCGTAAGACGCCCTAAAAAGCACTGGCGGCCGCTTTATATATAATAGGAGTAGTCCGGAAAGGCTGAAAATACCGAACTTGACGACAAACCGTAAGATATTAGGGGTTCCCGGAAGGCCTGCCTTCCTCCGAATCGGGCTAAAAGCGGTTAAAAGACCCAAAAAAATGCGGTTTTAAACTGTAAGCTGAAAGGCATCTATCCGGGTCGTCATAAAGCATAAGAGGGGTAATAGGTTCCGGATTATCACATTATTAAATTTTTTGCAAAATTATTTTGACGAAACGATTTTATATCCCTATCTTTGAAACGAAACAAATACGGAAATTCCGGACATGAACGCCCAGAACCATTCGAATAATAACGTCATTAATCTGCTGCTCGTCGTCTTTGGCAAGATAACGGGAGAAAGGTGATGTGTATATCCGAAAGATGATAAAAAGGCCTTTCTCCCGCTGGAGAAAGGTTTTTTATTATCCGGGCAGATGGCAAAGGCACAATATGCAGAAAACAAGAAGAAGATGAAACACCCACTCAGAAGTGCCGTCACGACGACGGGCCGGCGCATGGCCGGAGCCAGGAGCCTGTGGCGTGCCAACGGCATGCGCGAAGAGCAGTTCGGCCGTCCGGTCATCGGCATCGCCAACTCGTTCACCCAGCTGGTTCCGGGACACGTGCACCTGCACGAGATCGGACAATACGTCAAGCAGCGGATCGAAGCGCTCGGCTGTTTCGCCGCGGAATTCAACACCATCGCCATCGACGACGGCATCGCCATGGGACACGACGGCATGCTCTATTCGCTGCCCTCGCGCGAGATCATTGCCGACAGCGTCGAATATATGGCCAATGCCCACAGGGTCGACGCACTGGTCTGCATCTCGAACTGCGACAAGATCACCCCGGGCATGCTGATGGCCGCCATGCGGCTCGACATCCCGACCGTCTTCGTATCGGGCGGGCCGATGGAGGCGGGGCATCTCGGCGAGCGGGCGCTCGACCTGATCGACGCCATGGTAATGGCTGCCGACGAAAATTGCAGCGACGAACAGGTGGCGCGCGTCGAACGCGCCGCATGCCCCGGCTGCGGTTCGTGCTCGGGGATGTTCACCGCCAACTCGATGAACTGCCTGACCGAAGCGCTCGGGCTCTCGCTCCCGGGCAACGGCACCGTCGTGGCCACGCATGTCAACCGCCGCCGCCTGTTCGAAGAGGCCGCAGCGCTGATCGTCCGCAATGCCGAACGCTATTACTTCGAGGGCGACGACTCGGTGCTCCCGCGCTCGGTGGCCACGAAGGCAGCCTTCGAGAATGCCATGTCGCTCGACATCGCCATGGGCGGCTCGACCAATACGGTGCTGCACCTGCTGGCCGTGGCCCACGAGGCCGGGGTAGATTTCACGATGCAGGATATCGACCGCCTTTCACGCCGGGTGCCCGTACTGTGCAAGGTCGCCCCCAACTCGCATTACCATATCCAGGATGTCAACCGTGCGGGCGGCATCCTCTCGATCCTGGGCGAACTCGCCCGCGGCGGACTGCTCGACACCTCGGCCGGGAGGGTCGACGGGCGCACGCTCGGCCAGGCCATCGCGGCCTTCGACCTGCGGAGCGAAACGGCGAGCAGCGAAGCCAAACAGCGCTACCTGAGCGCCCCGGCCGGCCTTTACAGCCGGGAACTGGGCACACAACGGACTTATTACGACACACCGGACACCGACCGCACGGCAGGCTGCATCCGCGATCTGGAACACGCCTATTTCCGCGACGGCGGGCTGGCCGTACTGACGGGCAACATCGCCCGCCGGGGCTGCATCGTCAAGACGGCCGGCGTCGACGCGTCGCTGTTTGTCTTCCGCGGGCGCGCCCGCGTCTACGAATCGCAGGAGCAGGCCATCGGCGGCATCCTCGGCGGCGAGGTGCAGGCCGGCGACGTCGTTGTCATACGCTATGAAGGCCCCAAGGGCGGCCCCGGAATGCAGGAGATGCTCTACCCCACATCGTACCTCAAATCCAGACACCTCGACAAAGCCTGCGCGCTGATTACCGACGGCCGCTTCTCGGGCGGAACGTCGGGGTTGTCGATCGGTCACGTCTCGCCCGAAGCGGCTTCGGGCGGGGAGATCGCCGTCATCCGCACGGGCGACGAGATCGAGATCGACATCCCGCGGCGCTCGATCCGCCTCATGGCCGGCGACGACGAAATCGCCGCGCGCATGGCCGCACAGCAGCATTTCCGCCCCGCGGCACGCGACCGCCGCATACCCGCGTCGCTAAGGGCCTATGCCAAGCTGGTCAGCTCGGCCGACAAAGGGGCCGTACGCATCGTCGAAGAAGAATAAAACCGGACAACACCATGAATACGAACACGACAACCAGAACCGAAGGACAACAGCCCGGCCCTTGTATCACAGGGTCGCAGGCCCTGCTCGAATCGTTCCTGCGCGAGGGTGTGGACACGCTTTTCGGGTATCCCGGAGGAGCCATCATCCCCGTTTACGATGCGCTTTTCGACTACCGCGACCGGCTGCGCCACATCCTTGTCCGCCATGAACAGGGCGCCGTACATGCCGCGCAGGGCTACGCCCGCGTCAGCGGCCGCGTAGGGGTTTGCCTGGTCACCTCGGGCCCGGGGGCGACGAACACCGTGACCGGACTGGCCGACGCGCTGATGGACTCCACGCCGCTGGTACTGGTGACCGGACAGGTGGGTTCGTCGTTGCTGGGCACCGACGCCTTCCAGGAAACCAACTTCGTGGGCATCACGCAGGCCGTAACCAAATGGAACTGCCAGGTCAAGCGTACCGAAGACATTCCCGGGGCGATTGCCAAGGCGTTCTATATCGCCCGTTCGGGGCGTCCGGGCCCTGTGGTGGTGGACATCACCAAGGACGCCCAGTGCGGGACGGCCCCGTTCCGCTACGAAAGACTGACGTCCATCCGCAGCTACGTCCCCGCACCCGCGCCCGCCGAGGAGTGCATCGCCGAGGCGGTACGGCTGATCGACGCCGCACAACGGCCGCTGCTGATGGCGGGACAGGGCGTGATGCTCGGAAACGCCGAAGAAGAATTGCAGGCCTTCCTCGCAAAGAGCGGCATACCGGTCGCCTCGACCCTGCTGGGGCTGTCGGCCGTGCCGACCTCCTCGCCGCAGTATGTCGGCATGCTGGGCATGCACGGCAACTACGGCCCCAACATCCGCAACCAGGAGTGCGACCTGCTCATCGCCGTGGGGATGCGTTTCGACGACCGCGTGACGGGCAACCCCAAATGTTTCGGGGCGAATGCCAAGGTAATCCACCTGGAGATCGACCCCGCCGAGATCGACAAGATCGTACACGCCGACGTGGCCGTCATCGGCGACGTGAAACAGACGCTCCCGCTGCTCACCCAAAGGATCCGCCCCGCCGCGCACAAGGCCTGGATCGAAGGGTTCCGCGCCTGCGACAAAGTCGAATACGAGGCGGTCGTCCGCAAGGCGATCCGCCCGGAAGGCGGCTGCATCCGCATGGGCGAGGTCGTAGACACCGTAGCGCATGCCTACGACAACGACGCGGTGCTGGTGACCGACGTCGGGCAACAGCAGATGTTCGCAGCGCGCTATTTCGGGTTCCGCCGCAGCCGCAGCCTGGTAACTTCGGGCGGCCTGGGCACGATGGGCTTCGGGCTTCCAGCCGCCATCGGCGCCAAACTGGGCGCCCCCGACCGCGAGGTATGCCTCTTCGCGGGCGACGGCGGGCTGCAGATGACCATCCAAGAGCTGGGGACGATCTTCCAGTCGCAGGTCGCCGTAAAGATCGTATTGCTCAACAACTCCTATTTGGGCATGGTACGGCAGTGGCAGGAACTCTTCTACGACCGCCGCTACTCGTTCACCGAACTGGCGAACCCCGACTTCGGGCTGATCGCCCGCGGCAACGGCATCGCCTACCGCTGCGTGGAGCGGCGCGAAGAGCTGGCCGGGGCGGTGGCCGAGATGAAAGCCTGCAAAGGCGCCTACCTGTTGGAGGTGCGCGTCGAAAGCGAAGAAAACGTATTCCCGATGGTGCCGGCCGGCGCTCCCGTGTCGGCGATCCGGCTCGAATAAACCGAACGAGGTATGGAACAAGAGTATATCATCACCGTATTTTCGGAGAACAAGGTCGGGCTGCTGAGCCAGATCACGACGGTCTTCACGTGCCGCAATGTCAACATCGAAAGCCTGACGACTTCCGAGTCGGCGCTCGCGGGCATCCATAAATTCACGATCGTCGTCCGCACCGGCCCCGACCGGGTCGAGAAGCTCGCGCGGCAGGTCGAAAAAAGGATCGACGTGCTCAAGGTCTTCGTCTACACCTCGGACGAAGTCGTGCAGCAGGAGATCGCCCTTTATAAAGTCACGCGCAGCCACAACGTCGAGAAACTCGTACGCGAGCACAATGTCCGCATTCTGGAGATCGACGACGACTACATCGTCGTCGAGAAAACCGGCCATAAGGCCGAGACGCAGGCGTTGTTTCGCCTGCTGCAACCCTTCGGCGTGCAGCAGTTCGTGCGCAGCGGCACGGTGGCCATCATCAAATCGCGGCGCGAGCTGCTCAACGAATACCTCGAAGAACTCGAGAGGAACAGACAAAGAACGGATTCATTTTAACTTTTAAAACTCATACAACTATGGCACAGATCAATTTCGGCGGAGTAGAAGAGAAGGTCGTTACCCGCGAAGAGTTTCCCCTGGAAAAAGCACGCAAAGTCCTCAGGGACGAAACCATCGCCGTAATCGGCTACGGCGTACAGGGGCCGGGGCAGTCGCTCAACCTCAAGGACAACGGATTCAACGTCATCGTCGGACAGCGCGAAGGCTCGAAAAGCTGGGACAAGGCCGTCGCCGACGGCTGGGTACCGGGCGAGACGCTCTTCGGGATCGAAGAGGCCGCCCGGCGCGCAACGATCATCCAGTACCTGCTCTCCGACGCCGGGCAGATCGCCGTATGGCCGACGATCGAGAAACACCTCGCGCCGGGCAAGGCGCTCTACTTCTCGCACGGCTTCGGCATCACCTACAAGGAGCGCACGGGCATCGTGCCGCCGGCCGACGTAGACGTGATCCTGGTCGCCCCGAAAGGCTCGGGGACTTCGCTGCGCCGCATGTTCCTCGAGGGCCGCGGCCTGAATTCGAGCTACGCCGTATTCCAGGACGCCACGGGGCGCGCATTCGAACGCGTGGTGGCGCTGGGCATCGGCGTAGGTTCGGGCTACCTGTTCGAAACCGACTTCAAGCGGGAGGTTTACTCCGACCTGACGGGCGAGCGCGGCACGCTGATGGGTGCCATCCAGGGTATTTTCGCGGCCCAGTACGACACGCTGCGCGCCCACGGGCACACCCCTTCGGAGGCTTTCAACGAAACGGTCGAGGAGCTGACCCAGTCGCTCATGCCGTTGGTGGCCGAGAACGGCATGGACTGGATGTACGCCAACTGCTCGACCACGGCACAACGCGGTGCGTTGGACTGGTGGAAACGCTTCCGCGATGCCACCAAACCCGTCTTCGAAGAGCTTTACGGCGAAGTGGCCGCCGGCAACGAGGCGCAGCGCTCGATCGACCTGAACAGCAAACCTGACTACCGCGAGAAACTCAACGAGGAGCTGCGCGAGATGCGTGAAAGCGAGATGTGGCAGACAGGCGCCGTGGTGCGCAAGCTCCGCCCGGAGAACAACTGATCCCCCGGGAGGCCTTGCAATTTTTCAGATTGTTTCGCGCTCCGGCGGGTCGTGTCCGCCGCCTCCGGCACCGCTTGTAAATCCGGCCTTCCCCGAGCCCCCGCCCCGGCGGGGACTTGAGAGGCGGCGACGCGGCGGGATTCCCACAGCGGGACACAGGCGGCCGGCAATTAACAGTTTTGTAACGTAATATACAACAACAATCAATCTATGTGTGGTTTCGTAGGACTATTTGACATCCGCCGGAAATCGGATGCGCTGCGTGGGCAGGTACTGAAAATGTCGAAGCAGATACGGCACCGGGGCCCCGACTGGTCGGGTGTCTACTGCGGCGAGCGGGCGATCCTTTCGCACGAGCGGCTTTCGATCGTCGACCCCCAGTCGGGCGGTCAACCCCTGTTCAGCTGCGACGGGAAACAGGTGCTGGCCGTGAACGGCGAGATATACAACCATCAGGAGATCCGCGCCGAGCTGGCCGGCGAATACGATTTCCAGACAGGCTCGGACTGCGAGGTGATCCTGCCTCTCTACCGCAAACTGGGTGTCGGGCTGCTGGAAAAGATCAGCGGCATCTTCGCCTTCGCGCTGTACGACATCGAAAAGGACGAATACCTGATCGCCCGCGACCCGGTCGGCGTCATCCCGCTCTACATCGGCTGGGACAGCGACGAGCAATTCTACGTGGCATCGGAACAGAAAGCCCTCGAAGGGGTATGCAGCACCATCCGGCCGTTCCTGCCCGGGCACTACTGGTCGAGCCGCGAGGGGAAAATGGTGCGCTGGTACAAGCGCGACTGGTTCGAGTACGACGCCGTGAAGGACAACGGCGCCGACATACAGGCGCTGCGCGAGGCGCTGGAATCGGCCGTCAAGCGGCAGCTCATGTCGGACGTACCCTACGGCGTACTGCTGTCGGGCGGCCTCGACTCGTCGATCATCTCGGCCGTCGCCAAGAAATACGCCGACCGGCGCGTCGAATCGAACGACCGCGACCGGGCCTGGTGGCCGCAGCTCCACTCGTTCGCCATCGGACTGAAAGGGGCGCCCGACCTGGCGGCGGCACGCAAGGTCGCCGACCATATCGGCACCGTACACCACGAAATCAACTACACCGTACAGGAGGGGCTGGATGCCGTGCGCGACGTGATCTATTATATCGAGACCTACGACGTGACGACCGTACGCGCCTCGACGCCGATGTACCTGCTGGCGCGCGTCATCAAGTCGATGGGCATCAAGATGGTGCTCTCGGGCGAGGGTGCCGACGAGGTTTTCGGCGGCTACCTCTATTTCCACAAGGCGCCCGACGCCCGTGCCTTCCACGAGGAGACCGTGCGCAAGATCAGTAAGCTGCACCTCTACGACTGCCTGCGCGCCAACAAGTCGCTCTCGGCATGGGGTGTCGAGGGGCGCGTGCCGTTCCTCGACAAAGAATTCCTCGACGTGGCGATGCGCATCAACCCGGCGGCGAAAATGGCCAAGGACGGGCATATCGAAAAATGGATCCTGCGCAAGGCGTTCGAGGACATGCTCCCCTCCGAGATCGTATGGCGTCAGAAAGAACAGTTCTCCGACGGCGTAGGCTACAACTGGATCGACACGCTCAAGCAGCTGACCGCAGAGGCGGTCTCCGACCGCGAGATGGAACACGCTGCGGAGCGTTTCCCGATCAACCCGCCCCGCAACAAGGAGGAGTACTATTACCGTACGATCTTCGAGGAACACTTCCCGTCGCATACGGCAGCGCAGTGCGTACCGTCGGTACCGTCCGTAGCGTGCAGCACCGCCGAAGCGCTGGCCTGGGACAAGGCGTTCCGCGACATGAACGAACCGTCGGGGCGCGCCGTGCTGGGCGTGCACAACACCGACCTGACACACGACACCCACCGACCCGAAACCGACTGAACCCGGTAAGGCCCCTGCTTCGGCAGGGGCCTTCCTTTATCGGATCGGAATTCTTAAACGGCATCGCCCCGGCCACAGATACCTGTGACCGGAGCGATTTCTTGCGCCCTGAGTGGCCGGACAGCCCCGCGCCCGGCATCAGCGCCGCGGCTTCTTCGCGTCGGGTTTGCGGCGGGAGCGGCGGGCGGCAGGTGCCACGGGTTTTCGCGCAGGAACACGTTTTGCGGCGGGCTTCCCGTCCCCGGGGTCTGCCCCGGCTGCTTCGGAAACTTCCGCAGCCGGGATATTCCCTGCGGCAGGTGCGGGGACTGCGGGGGCAGCGCCCACCGTCCGGCGCGGCTTCTTGCGCACCGACCAGCCGAAGTGGCCGATGGCCTCGCCCAGGGCGAAATATTCGCCGTGGGAGTAAACGATCGGGCAGGCGCGTTCGAGGCAGAAACGCCCCGTAACAGGGTCGATATAGGCGGCATCGACCTGCACGGCGACCACCTCGGCCAGGAACATGTCGTGCGAACCGAGGGGCATCACCTGCCGCACGCGGCACTCGATGCTTACGGGCGCCTCTTCGACGATCGGCGCCGCGACCTGCAAGGCCTTCCCGGGCGTGAGCCCCATTTCGCGGAATTTGTCATAGTCGCGCCCCGACCGCACCCCGCACCAGTCGGCGGCGCGGGCCAGGTCGCGGGTCGTGAGGTTGATGACGAACTCCCCCGTGCGGCGGATTATTTCGTAGGAGTGGCGTTCGGGACGTACCGAAATGTAGCACATCGGCGGGTTGGTGCATACCGTGCCCGTCCACGCCACGGTCAGCAGGTTATACTCTTCGGGCGTCGCACCGCAGCTCACCAGCACGGCCGGCAGCGGATAGATCAGCGTCCCGGGTTTCCAGCTCTCCTTCATCGGCGGCGTCAGTTAGCCTTCGCAAAGAAATTGCGGAAGAATACGATCTGAAAGTCGATGGCATTGCCCCAATAGGCACCGGTATGCCCACCGGGGCGTACATAGAAATCGTGCATGATGCCCCGGCGCAGCAACTCGTCGTGGAAATCGTTGTTTACCTCGAAGAAGAAATCGTCGTAGCCGCAGTCGAAGACGATCGCCAGGTCGCCGTTCCCGAGCTGCGGGATGAGGTTGATGGGCGTAGCCTCTTCCCAGGCTTCGGGATGCTCCGTAATCTCGCCCAGCAACTGCGGGATCTCCCAGTTCTGCGGGAAAGGACGTATGTCGAGCCCGCCGCTCGTGCTGCCTGCGGCACCGAACAGCCCCTTGTGCTTTATGGCGAGCGACATGGCCCCGAAACCGCCCATGCTCAGGCCCGTGATCGCGCGTCCCGAGCGGTCACGGACTACGGGATAACGCGCTTCGACGGCGGGCAGCAACTCGCGTATCATGAAGGTTTCGTAGAGGCTCTTCTCGCGCACCTTGCTATCGAGGTACCAACTGTTCCCCACGCCGGGACAGATGAAGGCGATCCTCTCGCGGTCGGCGATTGCGGGCAGCGAAGGCTTGATCTTCAGCCATGCCGTCTCATCGCCCGAGTAGCCGTGCAGCAGGTAGACCACCGGACAGGGCTCAGCGGCGGATACGCCCTCGGGCACGATCGCCACGACGGGTACGTCACGATCCATCGAGGGACTGTGCACGGCAAGCGTGTCGACCGTAGCCGCAGAAACGACCCGCACCGCCAGCAACAGCAAAAAAGTAAAAATAAAAATCCGTTTCATGGTATATGGGTTTAGTGAAGGCAAAAATACGAAAAAAACGTATCTTTGCCATATGCTAACGGAATTCATCCGATACCTCAGCGCCGAACGGCGTTACTCCCCGCTCACCGTCCGCAATTACAAACACGACGTCGGGCAGTTCCTGGCATGGCTGGATTTCGACGAGGCGCGCTCCGACCCGCGCAGCATCACCGCAGACCAGGTGCGCGAATGGATCATCCACCGCACGGAGGAAGGCAAGATCGGCGCGGCGTCGATGAACCGCGAAATCGCCTCGATCCGCACCCTCTTCCGGTGGCTGCTCCGCACGGGAGCCATCGAAAAAGACATCTGCCGGACGATCCCCTCGCTCAAGACCTCGCGCCGCCTGCCGGCTTTCATCCCCGAGAGCCGCATGACGGCCATCGTCAGCGAATGCGAAGAGGCGGACGGGGATTTCGAAACGACACGCAACTCGCTCGTCATCCTGATGTTCTACGCCTGCGGCCTGCGCCTTGCCGAGCTGGTCGGCATCGACCGCGACGACTTCTCGGCCGACTACGCCTCGCTGCGGGTACGGGGCAAGGGAGACAAGCAGCGGATGGTACCGATCCTCGAATTCGTACGCGAAAAGATTTTAAGTTACCTCGACCTAATTGCGAGGCAAAATATTTGCAATTCTGCGGAAAAAGCACTATTTTTAACACACAAAGGAAAGCGCATATCGCGGAGCGTCGTTTACCGCATGGTACGGGCGGAACTGACCCGGGCAGGCGTACAGGGCAAGAAAAGCCCCCATGTGCTCCGCCATACGTTTGCGACGCACCTGCTGAACGGCGGAGCCGATATGCGCGAGATCCAGGAGCTTCTGGGACACGCTTCGTTACAGGCCACGCAGGTCTATACGCACAACAGCATCGCCAGGCTCCGGGAGATATACGCAAAGGCCCATCCCCGGGAAAAGGGAGGGAAGTGATTAACTTTTATAAACTGTAAGGCTATGAACGTACAGATTCAATCCGTGAAATTCGACGCCGACAAACGGCTGGTCGAATTCGTCGAGAACAAGATGGACAAACTCGACCGCTTCGCAGAGCGTTCGACGGGTGCCGAGGTCATTCTCAGACTCGATAAAGACTTTGAAAAGGGAAACAAGATAGCAACGGTCACACTCCATATGCCGGGCGAAGACCTGGTGGCATGCCACCAGTCCAGATCGTTCGAAGAATCGGTGGACGAGGCGATCGACGCCATCAAGCGCCAGCTGGACAAATTCAAAGGCAAACTGGAAAAGTAACCCCACCAACCAACCAATAACCTAAAACGAAGCCGCAGCCGCCCCTCATGAGGCGGCTGCGGTAATTTTCAGCCCGGCAGTTTGCGGCGGGCGCACTCCGGCTGACGGGTTCCTGCTGACGATTTCCGCCCGGCGGCATGCCGTCCTGCACTTTCTGCCGG
>OLPA01002763.1_pt1 | contig 12652 bp, 11 predicted proteins | sample 1672811 | NCBI WGS metagenome assembly OLPA01 (sample SAMEA3136726, study PRJEB25190) | human gut metagenome | biome: human gut; feature: human-associated habitat; material: faeces | place: Austria | collected 2013
ACTCCGGTGGCGAAAATTTTGGCCGCGAGATTTTTGCGGGACAAGGTTGCAATATGTCAGGCTTGCTCTCCCAGCTGAGCTACAAGCCCGTACCCTTTTATTATACACACTTTTTCCGGAAATGCAAGAGGATTTGCGTTAAGTATCACTTATGTCTGGTATCACATTTTTATGCTTCCGTTGTGGTGCGGAACTTGCTATAATATTTGGCAACGAAGCTGGAGTGGTTCCGGCTGACGTTAACTCTTTGTGGTTTTATGGTGGAAAAGTACCCGCTTGGCAGCGGGTATTTTTCTTTTTGTCGGGAAATGGGAACATTTTCCCGGTTTCTTTCGTCATATTACTGGTTGCATTTCACAGGAAATGCGCTATACTGACGTCGCGCCTGAAAAGAGCGCCATACGAAGGAAAGGAATGATCGTAGATGAAAAAGTTACTTAGTTTGCTGCTGTGCGCCGTGATGGTGCTGTCTCTGGCAGCCTGCGGCGGCGACAAAACGCCCCAGAACGATAACGACCAGCCCAGCGACCCCGCCCAGAGCGTGGATCTGAAAAAGACCGCCGAGGACGCCATCGCCTCCATCGACAGCGAGGACGTGATCCTGCTGCCGGAGGAGAATCAGGAGACCATCGAGTCCCTATATCCCGGCCTGACCGCTGTGGCTACCAAGCAGCTGGTGGTGTATCTGCCGCCGGTGGCGGGCAACGCCTGCGAGCTGGTGATGGTGGAAGCCGCCAGCCCCGCTGACGCCGAGACCGTACGCGGCATCCTGCAGAACCGGGTGGACAGCGCCGCCAACGACACCGTCTATCCCGACAATGCCGAGGGCTGGAAGAACGGCGCGGTGGTGACCGTCAACGGCAACTATGTGGTGATGGCCGTGCTGCCCAGCGGCGTGGAGATGCCCGCCGCTTTCAAGGCACAGTTCTGAGACTGAGCGCATATGGCACAACTTCAAAGGCTCCCCTGTGTAAGGGCACCCCAGTGCGCACACTGGGGCGTACACAGCTGAGCTGTCAGCCGCAAGGCTGACTGAGGGGTTGTCCGGTTTACGACAATCCCTCCGGCGCTGCGCGCCACCTCCCTTTACACAAGGGAGGCTTTGGTGTCTGCGACAATCCGTTGACAATGGGGAGAGGCTTTTGCCTCTCCCCTGCTTTTTTATTCACGTTACATCTGCTTGCGCCGCAGCTTGCGGATATCCTCGCCGAAGAAGGGCAGGATGCGGTACTCGCCCTCGAAGCGGGACTGCACCTGCGGCGAATAGCGCTCGCCCAACTGATAGGGCGTCAGATTTGTGTTGACCACCGTCTTTTTCCCACTGATGAGCCGCCCGTTCACCAGCTGGTACAGGGCGCTCTGGACAAAGCTGGTGACCATCTCCGTGCCCAGATCGTCCACGATCAGCAGGTCGCATTGCAGATAGCGCTGCACATCCTCGCGGGCGGCGGCGGAATCGTCGGGCCGGAACTTCTCCTCCTCCATCTGGGAGAAGATATGCTCCGCCGTGTCGTACACCACGCTGAACCCCCGCTCACTGACCACCCGCGCGATGCAAGCGGACAGGAACGTTTTGCCCAGACCCGGCTGGCCCATCAGCAGCAGGTTGTCGCTGCGGTTGGAAAACTGCCGGGCGTAATCCCGGCACACATCGAAGTTGCGCTCCATGTTCTCACGGGGCGACAGCTTCCGCTCGCCCCGGTCGGCACTGTACCAGTCGAGGGAGAAATTCTCGAAGCTCTGATTGCCCAGATCCAGCAGATGAGACAGCTCGGAAAGCTGCGCTTTTTTATAGTACTCCCGCAGGCAGCGGCACACCTGCCCCTCATGATAGCCGGTATCGCCGCACAGGGCGCAGGCGGGCTTCTCCTCCAGATAGTCCGCCGGATAGCCCATATCCTTCAGCAGGGAGGCCCGCTCCTTCTGCAGATTCAGATTTTCGTCCCGCAGCACCCGCACCGCAGGGACCGGATCGGCGCCCCGCCGCAGGGCCGAGGCGATCAGCTTGGGCATGGTGGCGCGAAGCTGCTGCTCGATCTCCTTCAAACGCGGCTCGGCGTCGTAAAGGCGGGCACGCCGCTGGTTGAATTCCGCGCTGCGGCGCTGCTTGTCCTCCTCGAACCGGGCCAGCGCCTGACGCATGATGCGTCCGTCATATGCCATATGGGTGCCTCCTTTACATATACTCGTCCATCCAGTCGGTCTTGCCGCCGGCGGGGACGGCGGCCTTCTTTGGTGCCTTCCGCTCGCCGGACTCCACATCCTCCACCGTGTGCCAGCCCTGCTGGTGCCAGCGGCGCAGGATGCCGTTGAGATACCGCCAGTTCAATTCCTTCTTATAGAATACCGTCTTATCATAGGCCAGCGCCACCGTCTCCGGCGTGAAGCCCATGTCGATCCAGTCCAGAATATACCGCTGCTCGCTGTCCACCGGCGCACGGCCTCCCAGCCGCAGCGCCTGCATGTAGGCGGCGGTCTTTTCCAGCTTGCGGGTATAATCGTTGAGGTACTGGGCCGCGCTGTCCTGATCGCAAATGCCCATCCGCACCCAATAGGCGCCCTCCTTCTCGATCTGCCGCAGGGTGGGACGGCGGCCGGGCCCGAACCGGCGCTGCGCCCGTTCGATACAGTGGCACACCAGCAGATAGATCACATCCACCGGCAGGCCCATATCGTCGTACAGCGCCGCCAGAATTTGCAGATCGGCGGTTTTCAGCCGCTTGCCCAGCTTCTCCTCCGTCTGGGGCACCAGCATGCGGAAGCCCTCGTCGGTCTCCAGCATGTCGGCCAACTCGTCGGCGGAGTAGACCCGGTGCTCGTCCGACGGGGCGGGCGGCTGCTGGCTGCGCTGCAAGAAGCCCATATCCTGCAGAGCCGTCTCCGCCGCGGCGCACCGCAGCAGGCTCCAGCCCAGCCTTTCCGCCAGCGTCTCCGGCGTCACAGGGCCCTCCAGCCGCTGAAGCAGCAGGTACAGCAGCGCCGCGTCGCCGTTGCCGCCGCGCACCAGCGCATCCACCTGCGTGGCGGAGAGCACCACGCTCTTTTCCTGTCCCCGTGTGATATAGCCCGCCATGGTGATCTCCTCCTTTCAAAGCTGGCGATCTCGTTGCCAATTACCAATCCAGATCGACGTAAAAGGCAACATCGTCCTTGCTCTCTTTGCCGGTCTGTCCGCAATCCCTGAAATGAAGATGGGTAACGCCCAGCTTCGTTTTTCCCTCGTTGTTCTTTTTATATTGTGCGATCTTACGCTCAAAGGCGGATAGAGCGTCAATCAGCTCCTTCAGCTCCCGATGGCAAAGCATCAGCTCCGCACAGCTTTTGTCTCCGCTCTCTCCGATAAACACCTGCATATGACTGGCCTCCTTTTTCTCCCGACGTACCGTACCGGGAAGTTTCGCCCTCCGGGGCGAGTTACTTTTGCCCTTGGCGGCAAAAGTGTCCTGTTGCGGTACCCAAAATTTCGTAGCGGCCTAAAAGCCGCCGAAATTTTGACCGCTGCCACTCGCTCACCTCGCTTCATCTGCCACAGGCAGCGCTCGGATCGCTCCCCAAAAACGCTGCTTAAACCTGCGGTTTAAGAATCCGCCCACGCTATACCTTACTTAGATTTGATGCCTGTTACCTCGCGTTCACAGGTCATGTTTGATTTCGTTGCGTATGACGAATCGACTTTCTTCTTGCGCCACTGCCGCTCATGCAACGCAACGGTAGAAGATAAAGCGTTGTTCGTCATAGACATCAGCGGCAGCGGCGCTGTTGCTGAACCGTTTCGATGGCGAAACGAAACCGGAAATCCTGCGCGACCGTGTGGTAAACGGTCTCGTCTTTGTACGCAGCATAGCGCGCCCGGAGGTGAAGGAACCGGAGGTTCCTTCTGGCGTCCTTTCCCCCTTTCTTTCGCTATTGAAAGAAAGGGGCCGTCGGAGACCGTCCTCGCCTCCCCAATGCAAAATAATTCTCCCCTATTCTACACGAAAACTCCTCTTTCGTAAAGCGCCGCGGCGAGATTTTCGGAAATTTACAGAAAGTTCTTCCACCATATCGAATTTGTGGTATAATGGATTCTGTATCCGTATGAGTAAATTCTCAGGAATGGACATAGGAGGACTTTACCATGGCAAACCGTGTGACGATGACGATCTGCGGCCAGGATTACACCCTTGTGGCCGATGAAAGCGCCGCCTATATGCAGAAGGTGGGCGCACTGGTGGACGAGAAAATGACCGGGCTGATGGAGGGCGCGCACTTCAGCCGCAGCGACGCGGCGGTGCTGGCCGCCATCAATCTGGCGGACGAGCTGTTCAAGCAGCAGGAAGGCGGCGAGAACCTGCGCCGCCAGCTGAAAACCTATCTGGACGAGGCCACCGCTGCCAAGAACGAGGTCAGCGACCTGAAGCGCCAGCTGTTCAAGGCACAGCAGCGCAATAACAACGGCAAATGATGGAGCTGCTCTCCCCTGCCGGCTCCCGCGCCGCCCTTGAGGCGGCGGTGCAGTCCGGCGCGGACGCGGTGTATATGGGCTTCGGTGCCTTCAACGCCCGCCGCAATGCCAAAAATTTTACCGACGAGGAATTCGCCGACGCGGTGGCCTACTGCCACCTGCGGGGCGTGCGGGTGTTCCTGACGCTGAACACCCTGCTGACCGACCGGGAGCTGCCCCAGGCCGCCGAGGTGCTGCGGAAGGCCTCCCGGATGGGGGTGGACGCGGTGCTGGTGCAGGATTGGGGCGTGCTGACACTGGCGCAGGCGGTAACGCCCGACCTGCCCATCCACGCCAGCACGCAGATGAGCCTGTTCACCTCCGGCGGCGCACGCTGGGCGGAACGCCTTGGCATGGAGCGGGTGGTGCTGGCCCGTGAGCTTTCCCGCGAGGACATCGCCAACGTGTGCCGCAATTGCGGCGCGGAGATCGAGGTATTCGTCCACGGGGCGCTGTGCATGTGCTACTCCGGACAGTGCACCATGAGCGCCCTCATCGGCCAGCGCAGCGGCAACCGGGGCGCCTGCGCCCAGCCCTGCCGCCTGCCCTACGGGGTCAACGGCCCGTGCAAAAATCAGTTCCCCCTGAGCCTGAAGGACGCCAACCTGTCGGCGTATTTACAGGAGCTGGGCGATATGGGGGTGGCCTGCCTGAAGCTGGAGGGCCGCATGAAGCGGCCGGAGTATGTGGCGGTGATCACGTCCATCTACCGGCGGCTGATGGACGAAAAGCGCAGCCCCACGGCGGAGGAATCCCGCGCGCTGGAGCAGGCCTTTTCCCGCAGCGGCTTCACTGACGGCTACTATCGCCATCAGAAGGGCCCCGCCATGTTCGGCACCCGGCCGGAGAACGCGCCGGAGCCGAAGGAGCTGTTTGCTCAGGCTCGGGCGGTGTACGAAAACGGAAAAGAGAACCGGAAGATCCCGGTGAACCTCCGTCTGACGGTGAAGCGGGGCGAAGCGGTGCGGCTGGGCGGCGCTTGTGCCGCCTGCGGCGGCGTCGCCATAGCTATGGCGACGGGCAATATTCCGGAGGAAGCACGAAACCGCGCCGTGACGGAGGAGGAGCTGCGGCAGCGGCTCAGCAAGACCGGCGGCACGGTGTTCGCGGCAGACCGTATTGAGATAGAGCTGGATGATGGGCTGATGGTGTCCGCCAGCGCGGTCAATGCGCTGCGGCGGGAGCTGCTGGACGAGCTGGCAGCACGGCGGACAGACGTTCCGCAGCGGCGCAGCCTTCCCACTCCGGCGCTTCCGGAACAGGAGACCTTCTCCCCCGCCGCACCCAAATTGACCTGCTCCATCGCGCGGCTTGACCAGCTGACCGACGCGCTGACCGACGGCGCGGAGATGATCTATGTGCCCATTGAACTGCTGCCCGGTCTGAAGGACTATCGCGGCAGGGCGAAGCTCTGCGCGGTGCTGCCCCGTGTATGGCGGGACGGCGACGAGGCGGGCTTCCGGAAAATTCTGGAAACTACCCCCGCCCTCTCGGCGGTCTCCATCGGCAACGCGGGCCACATGGCCATCGTAGAGGGCCTGCCGCTGGAAAAGCGGGGTGACTTCGGCCTGAACGTGTTCAACTCCCGTGCTGTGGCCTTCTGGCAAGGGCAGGGACTTGACAGCGTAACCGTCTCCTTCGAGCTGCGGCACCAGCAGGTGCGGGAGCTGCGGAAGTACCTGCCCTGCGAGGGCATCGTGTACGGCCGCCTGCCGCTGATGGTCACGGAGAACTGCATGATTGGCAACGCCGGAAACTGCCATGGCGACAAGCGGCTGTGTCAGGGGGAAAATACCCTCACCGACCGCACCGGGGCGCGGTTCCCCCTTCTGGGGCAGTACGGCTGCCGGTGTGAGATCGAGAACAGCCGCACGCTGTTTCTGGCGGATAAGCCGGAGTGGCGCGATTGCGGCCTGACATATGCCCGGCTGCGGTTCACCACCGAGAGCCCCGCCCAGTGCGACGCGGTACTGCGCCGCTATCAGGGCGAGGGCGACTGGACGCCGGAGGAATTTACAAGGGGATTGTTCTACCGCGGCGTGGAGTAAGGGGGAGTTTCGCGGCTGCGGCCACGAGGTACTTTTGGCCGTTGTCCCAAAAGTACCTAAAAGGACAACTTAAACCTGCGGTTTAAGAATCCGCCCACGCTATGCTCTGTAAGCTATCGCAACAGTTCAAGTATTGCGGTGTAAATCAAGATGGATGCTACGGCGGCATAGCCGCCGAGATCGGAGGCTAAAAACATGCCACCGGCATGTTTTCTTAACGCCCCGACGAATCGACTTTCTTCTTGCGCCGCTGCCGCTCACATTATCAACGGTAGAATCAACAGTGTTGTTCGTTATTGGCATCAGCGGCAGCGGCGCTGGAGCAGAGACGATTCGATGACAAAGCGAAAAAGGAACTCCCACGCAAACGTGCGGTACACATTGACAGTTTTGTAAAATCTTTAGTGCGCAAGGACGTGAAGAAACCATTGGTTTCTTCCGGCTCTTTTGCCCACTTTTCAAGCTGCTGGGAAAAGTGGGCCGCCGGAGGCCGTCCTCGTGGCCGGAGCCACGAAATCCTCTCCACCCCGTAATATCTATTCAATTTTCTACAATCTGTAATCAAAAATCAGGAGAAAAACCATGATCTTAAAGATAAAAGCCCTGTCGTCCAAGATCGGCGACACCATCCCCGCGCCCCATTTCGCCACCCCCGGCAGCGCCGCTATGGATCTGTGCGCCTGCCTTGAGGGTGACGTGACGCTGAAGGCCGGGGCACGTCAGGTGCTGCCCACCGGCATCGCCATTGCCCTGCCCAGCGCCGACTATGTGGCGCTGATCTGCGCCCGCAGCGGCCTTGCCTCCAAGCATGGCATCACCATGGCCAACGGCGTGGGCGTTATCGACAGCGACTATCGCGGCGAGCTGCGAGTGGCCCTTTTCAACGAATCCGACACTGACTACACCATCCACGACGGCGACCGCATCGCCCAGCTGATGGTGCTGCCGGTGGTGCAGCCCGCGCTGGAATTTGTGGACGAGCTGGACGAGACGGAGCGGGGCGCGGGCGGCTTCGGCTCCACGGGAAGGTGACACATATGGCAAGGATCGTATTGGCCTCCGGGTCTCCCCGGCGGCAGGAGCTATTGGGCCGCATGGGCATCCGTGACTTTGTGGTGTCCGTGCCGCAGGTGGAGGAGGTCTGCCCCGAGGGGCTGACCCCGGAGGAAACCGTCTGCCGCATCTCCCGGCAGAAGTCCGCCGCCGTACAGGCGGAGCCGGACGACATCGTCATCACCGCCGACACCATGGTGTTTCTGGACGGCAGGCGGCTGGGCAAGCCCCGCGACGAGGCGGACGCCCTGCGGATGCTGTCGGCATTGGCGGGACGGCACCACACGGTGTGCACCGGCGTGACGGTGCGGCAGGACGACAGGGTGCTGACCCGCGCCCAGTCCACGCAGGTGTGGTTCCGGGAAGCCACCACGGAAGAGCTGAAAAACTATATCCGCAGCGGCGAGCCCATGGACAAGGCGGGCGCTTACGGCGTGCAGGGACAGGGCGCGCTGCTGGTGGAGCGCATCGACGGGGACTTTTTCAACGTGATGGGTCTGCCGGTGCTGCTGCTGAGCCGGATGCTGGCGGAGTTCGGCGTGACGCTGCTGTGACCAGTTTATCAAAAAAGGCTTTTTTGATAAACTCGACGATAAGGAATACGCTATGAAACGATTTTTTCAGAAAAACGGCATTATGATGCTGGCCGCCGTGGTGGTGGTGGCGGTGGGGCTGTGTATCGCCAGCGCCGTCAGCAACCAGACGGGATTTTTGCAGAACGCCGCCGGGGTGGTCACCTATCCCTTCCGGGCGGCGGGTTCCGCCGTGGCCGGATGGTTCCAGAACATCGGCCAGCGATTCGAGACGGTGGAAGCCCTGCGCCAGGAGATCGAGGAGCTGCGCAAGGAAAACGCCCAGCTGAAGGAGGATGCGCGTCAGGCCAAGACCGACAGCGAGGAGAACCAGCGGCTGCGGGACCTGAACGGTCTGCGGCAGCAGCGGCGGGACTTCACCTTTGAGGCGGCCCGGGTCATCGAGCGCAGCACCTCCAACTGGTCCAGGACCCTGACCCTGAACAAGGGCACCGGCCTGGGCGTGGCCATCGGCGACTGCGTGGTGGATCAGTACGGCTATCTGGTGGGAGTGGTCACCGAGGCGGGCGCCAACTGGTGCACCGTGACCACCATCCTGGACACGGATTCCCAGCTGGGGGCCCTGGTGTTCCGCACCGGCGAGGTGACGGTGGCCATGGGCGACCTGGCCCTGATGGGGCAGGGAAAACTGAAGCTGTCGTACCTGGAGGGGGAATCCAGCCTCATCAACGGCGACATGATCGTCACCTCCGGCCTGGGAGGCTACTATCCCTCGGGACTGGTCATCGGCTCCGTGGAGGAGATCAAAACCGATGACAACGGCTTGACCCGCTACGCCACCATCATCCCCAAAACCGATATCACCCAGCTGGTGGAGGTGTTCGTGATCACGGACTTCACCATCGTGGATTGAGAGGAGCGGCCATGAATCAATCCATGAACCAACGGGATATGTTCTTCAAATGGCTGTACTACGCCGGGGCGGTGCTGCTGCTGGTGCTGGTGCAGTCCCTGGTGCTCAACCGCATCTCCGTGTGGGCGGTGCACCCGTTTCTGCCGCCGGTGATCGCCGGGATCATGGCCATGCTGGAGGGTCCCGCCGAGGGGGCCGTGTTCGGCGGCATCTTCGGCCTGCTGTGCGACCTGACTATGCCGGGGGTCATTCCGTGCTTCTATACCCTGGCGTTTCTGGCGGCGGCGCTGCCGGCGGCGATGATCGCCAAGCGGCTTCTGAGCCAGGGATTCCTGTGCGCCGTTCTGTGCGCGGCTCTGGCTCTGGTGATCACGGACCTGCTGCACACGGTGCTGCTGACCTTCCGGCAGGGGGTGGAGCTGAGCGCCGCCCTGTCGCTGACGGGGCGGGAGCTGGCCGTGACGGTGGTGCTGTCGCCGCTGGTGTATCTGCTGCTGCGCAGCGTGCACAACCGGATCCTGAGATAGGAGGCGTGCCATGAAGAAAAACGCATTTGACCCGGTGCGGGTCCGCATCTGGGCGCTGACGGGGCTGATGGGCCTGTGCCTGCTGGCCTTCGCCGGGGTGATGTACTATACCCAGATCCTCCACGGGGAGGAAAACCGGGCCAAGTCCCTGGCCAGCAACGCCGCCAGCGAGACGGTGGAGGCCTCCCGGGGGATCATCACCGACCGCAACGGCAAGGTGCTGGTGTCCAACCGGCTGACCTATACCCTGATCTTCTCCGCCAAGGATTTTGAGAATGACCAGGATCTGAACGCCGCCATCCTGCGGCTGACGGACCTGTGCACCGAGAACGACACCGTTTGGAACGATACCCTGCCCCTGAGCAAAACCGCGCCCTACAGCTATACCGACGCCCAGGACAGCGAGGGCTTCGCCCTGTTCCTGAAGAACAAGAGCATCCCCTATTCCAAGCTGTCCCAGGTGACCCCCACCCTGCAGCCGGACCGGTTCATGGCCAAGCTGCGGGAGCTGTTCAAAATCGACAGCAGCTATACCGACGACCAGGCCCGGACCATCGCCGGGGTGCGGTATGAGCTGGCGGTGAAGAGTCTGACGGACGCACAGTACGTCTTTGCCGACGACGTGTCCGTGGAGCTCATCAGCCAGACGGCGGACGGCCAGTATCAGGGGGTATCCACCGGCACCTCCTCCGCCCGGGTGTATAACACCGAATATGCCGCCCATGTGCTGGGGCGGCTGAGTCCCATCTACTACGAGGACTGGGTAGGCGACCCGGAAAACGGCGTCACCGGCTATCGGGACATGGAGGGCTACTCCATGAACTCCCTGGTGGGCCGGGAGGGCGCGGAGAAGGCCTTTGAGTCCTATCTCCACGGCACCAAGGGCACCCGGATCATCACCACCAACGAGGAGGGGAAGATCACCGGCGAGCTTTACACCAAGGAGCCTCAGCCCGGCGGCACCGTGGCCCTGACCCTGGACATCGACGTGCAGGAGGACACGGAGAAGTCCCTGGCCCAGACCATCCAGGCCATGACCGCCAAGGACGGCGTCGTCCGGGGCGGCGCGGCGGTGGTGGTGGGGGTAGGCTCCGGCGAGGTGCTGGCCATGGCCAGCTATCCTACCTATAACCTGTCCACCTTTGACCAGGATTACAGCAAGCTGGTCAGCGACACCGTGGGCACTCCCCTGCTGAACCGGGCCATCGGCGGCGCATACGCCCCGGGCTCCACCTTCAAGCCCTGTACCGCCGTGGCGGCCCTGGAGTCGGGGATCATCACCCCCTCCTCCACCATTGTGGACCGGGGCGTGTATGACTACTACAAATCTCCCCAGCCCCGGTGCTGGATCTATAACGAGTACGGCGGCACCCACGGGCGGGTCAACGTGTCCCAAGCCATCACCGTGTCCTGCAACTATTTCTTCTATGAGGTGGGCCGGTTGACGGGTATCAAGACCCTGGCGGACTATGCCAAGCAGTTCGGTCTGGGCGAGTATACCGGCATCGAGATCGGCGGGGCGGGAAGCGCCGAGGCCAAGGGCTCCATGGCCACCCCGGAGTTTGCCGAACGCAACGGTCTGGAGTGGACCGACGGCCAGACCCTGACCGCCGCCATCGGCCAGAGCTATGACCTGTTCACGCCCCTGCAGCTGGCCAACTACATCGCCACCCTGGTGGGCAACGGCCAGCACTATGAGGCCCATCTGCTGAAAAACGTGAAATCCTACGACAACTCCTCGGTGATCTACGCCTATGACAAGGCACCGCTGAACACCGTGGAGATGAGCGACAGCACCGTGCAGGCGGTGAAGGAGGGCATGCACAATCTGACCACCGGGAGCCTGTCCTACTACTTCTCCAATTGCGTGGTGTCTGCCGGCGCCAAGACCGGTACCGCAGAAACCGGTATCGCCAACACCAACAACGGCGTGTTCGTGTGCTTCGCCCCCTATGACGATCCCCAGATCGCCGTGGCCGTGGTCATTGAAAAGGGCGGCTCCGGCGCGGCCCTGGCCTCCACCGCCGTGGACATTGTGAACTCCTATTTCTCCCAGGAGGAGATCGGCGCCGTGGTCATCGGCGAAAATACCCTGCTGAAATGAGGCATTCCATGAGCAAGATCTTTGACTCCCGCGATACGGAATATAAGTCCCCCTTTGGCGCCGCCGTGTGCGGCGCCACTGTCCGTTTCGCGGTTCGACCGGGGGATGAAAACGTTACCGGCGTGACGCTGCTCCTGCGGCGGGAATTTGCGGGTACGGAGCAGGAGGTGGCCCTGTCCCCCGGCGATGACGGCCGGTGGCAGGGGGTATACACCGCCCCGGAGGAGCCGGAGCTGGTGTGGTACGCCTTCCGGTTTTCGTATCCGGAGGGGCAAAGGCTATACGGCCTTCACGGCTTCGACGACCAGGCCCGGTGGCAGCTGACGGTTTATGACGACAGCCGCCCTACCCCCGCCTGGTTCGGCCGGGGGATCACCTATCAGATCTTCCCGGACCGGTTCTGCCGCACCCGGGTGCCGGACCCCGCCGGGATGGTGGGGGACCGGGTGGTCCACCAGGATTGGGACGACACCCCGGTGTGGCGGCCCGACACCCAGGGGATCATCCGCAACAACGATTTCTTCGGCGGCAGTCTGGCGGGGATCACCTCCCGATTAGACTACCTACAGAGTATGGGAGTAGGTACGTTGTACCTGTGCCCGATTTTTGAGTCCGACAGCAACCACCGGTACGACACGGCGGACTACCGGCGGATTGACCCCATGCTGGGCACCGAGGAGGACTTCCGCACCCTGTGCCGGGAGGCCGGGTGCCGGGGCATCCGGGTGATGCTGGACGGAGTGTTCAACCACACCGGCAGCAACAGCCGGTATTTCAACGCCCAGGGGTTCTATCCGGAGCTGGGGGCGGCCCAGAGCCGGGAGTCCCAGTATTATAATTGGTACTCCTTCCACCCCTGGCCGGAGGATTACGACGCCTGGTGGGGCATCAAGACCCTGCCGGCGGTGCAGGAGTCCGCGGACAGCTATCGCCGGTTCATCATCCGGGACGGAGACTCCGTGGTGCGGCACTGGCTGCGGCAGGGGGCCTC
>OLPA01002766.1_pt1 | contig 12615 bp, 10 predicted proteins | sample 1672811 | NCBI WGS metagenome assembly OLPA01 (sample SAMEA3136726, study PRJEB25190) | human gut metagenome | biome: human gut; feature: human-associated habitat; material: faeces | place: Austria | collected 2013
ACTTATATTTTTAATTGATATACTATTAAGACTAGGTGTTTCCTTATAAGTTTCACTTATTTCTACATTATTTACTTCAAAGCCATTGACTTTTTTTATAATAATGTAAGGATTTTCTCCTCCTGTTGCATAGAAATCTTCAACTAAAGTATTTCTATTTGCTTCTTCTAAAACTGGAGTTCCTGTTGTATAAGGTAGTTTTTGAAAGTATGCCTTAGAATTAGGATCAATTACATTATCTAATTTCATTTTTCCTAATTTATTACTTCCTAATTTGCTTGCAAGTCCCATCACTTTCAATGACTCAAAATTAAAATTGAATTTAATATCTGAATCAGAATCTGAACTAGTGCCAAAAAGAGACTTCTGATCACCGGCATTAAATACAGCGTCTTTTACTTTTACATCGACATTAATATTTCTTTTATCTGTATAGTAATCATTGGTAAATAAAGAAATAAAACTAATTGATGAACTGATTATCTCATAATATCCACCATCAATAGTTAATCCATATTTTTTTATTTCCTCATCATGGGTAACATCATGAGTAGCAAAAAGAATACTTTGTTTTGTAAGAATCTTACCAGTTTTACTACTACTACTATCCTTAATAGTTAACTTACTATTAAAACCATAATGGTAATTATTAATTGATTCATCATAAGCAGACATTCCATATTCAAATTCAAGATTATATGTTCCTGTATCTAATGAACGACCATTCAAATCTAGAGTAATGTCATTTATAACATAAAAACTTAGGTGGTTTGTTAAAGTAATATCTTTTGCCAGTTTAATTTCATTTATCTCAGAATCAAATCCTTTTGATGCATTAATTAGCTCTTCCTCATTCTCTACCGTGATTGTTTTTGCATTTACATTAGTTAATCCTACGGCAAAAACTGCTACTAATGTAAATAATATCGTAGTTAATTTTTTAACTACACTTTTTGATTTTATCATAAATCATTCTCCTTTCTATATAATTATACTAATTTTTCACTTTCTTTAATAGATGAAAAAAGTCATATTATTCTTGCAAAAAATATGACTTTTGACACATTTTAAATATTAAATACCTTAATTTACTACTGCTACACAATACACTTCTAATTTTTGTCCTCCAACAGTAGTTGCAGTAATAGTAGCAGATGAACTAGCTGTAGCATTTACTTTTCCAATACAAGTAATATCATTTGTTGTAACACTTCCTGAAATAGTTCCACTTATAGACCATTTAACACTTTGATTTGATTTAACAGTAAAATCATTAGAGCCAGTATTAAAATATCTATTTTTATCATTTTAATTATTTTTACTGAATACTTTTTTAATATTAATTAATAACCCTCTTTATATCAACAAAGAATTTTTGTTCTGCTTTTGTTTTTGCGTGTAATCTTACATCACCACTAACTCTACTAATAGCACCCGTTGATGCTACAATAGTATCAAAAGTATAACCACCTTTTACAGATGTTGATGTTTTACTTATAAAATCATTATATGTATATTCATAGCTTACTGATGAAGTTAAAGTTACATCCCAAGTTACATTTTGATTTGCAGTTACATAATAATCATTACTATCTCCATAAAAAGAAGCATATTTACTATAAGACTCTCCTTTTGATGTTAATTCTAAGTCTTTTTCATAATAAATTGTTTGCTCAGCAGTAGTTCCACTTGGTGTTTTTGCATAAACTTTAATCTCTGCACCTTTTGAACATGCACCATTATTTTTAGCTGTAATAACTCCAGTTTTAGCATCAATACCCATACATAATGTATTACTTAATGAGTATGTAACATCTCCTGTAGCATTTTCTACTTTTGCGCTCGCTTTTGCTGTTTTTATTCCATTATAATGAATTGTATCTCTTGATAAGCTTAATGTAATTTTTTCTGGTTTAACTTCAATCGTAGGTTCTTCTTTCTTTTCTTGTTTTGGTGTTTCTTTCTTCTCCTCTACTTTTTTCCATTTAGCATATAAAGTTGTATCTTCACTTAGTAATGCTTTATCATAAATTGGTCTATCATTTACATCAACCCAACCTTTAAAAGTATAACCTTTATAAGTAGGATTTTTTGGTAGTGTTAGTTCTGTTCCTTTATTTATAGTAATAGCATCAACATTTGATCCACCTTTACTATCAAAAGTAACAGTAATTGTTTCAACCACTCCCTCATACACTGCTTTTAATTTGGTATTTTTATTAATTTTAGTTTTAAAGTCATAAGGTTTATCTGCTAAAACATCTTTTCCATCTTTTTCTTCTAAAATTAAATACCAATCAATAAATTGTTCTCCTAAATCTTCTTTTGTTTTAACATCTTTACTATTAATGGTTTTATTGTATTTAACATATACTGTTTCTTCTTTTGTACCATTATTATAATCAAATGTTACTTCAAATTTACGATTAAAGAACCATAATAAGAATAAAATAATTATTAATAGCAATAGACCAGCAGCTATTAAAATAATATTTCTTTTCTTATTATTTGTAGAAGTTTTATCTTCTTTTTCTTTACTTTTAGTAATCATACTATTTCCTCCTGATAATATTATATATTATTTTAATATTTTAAAATAGATGAAAAAAGTAATACAAATTTAAAAAATAATATGACAAAAGTAATATATTATCTATTAAAATGATTGTTTTATATATCAAAAATTTAAGTTTATTGATATAATGTTTATATATTCTTGAGGTGAATATTATGGTAAATAAGAAGAAAATAATGATTATTGAAGATCAGGCACTGCTTAACAATATGTTAAAGAATACTTTATCAAATGATTATGATATTGTTTGTACCTGTACTAGTGCTAAAGATATGATGAATTTATATAAAAAATATAAACCTGATTTAATATTAACTGATGTAGTTACTAAAGAAGGTGCTAATGGTATAGAATATGCTAAAGAAGTAAAAGATAAATTTCATAACAAAGTAAAAATACTTGCTATTACTGGAATTCCTGAAATTACATTTTTAAATACTGCTAAAGAATATAATTTAGATGGACTAATATATAAAGACACAGATAGTGAATCATTACTTTTTAGTATCAGTCAAGTTCTAAAAGGATATACTTTATTTCCAGATAATTGTATATATAATGAAGAAAGTGAAAAATTTAAAGATCTTTCAGATAAAGAAATTAAAATAATAAGATGTATATGTGAAGCTAAAGATAGAGATGAAATTGCTGAAGAATTAAATATAACTTTAGGTACTTTAAAAAATTATATTTCAAATATTCTTACTAAGCTAGAATTTGATAACATAACTAAACTTACTATATTTTGTTTAAGTAATGGATATATTATTCCCAATCAAAAATAAAGAAGAAATATTTTACTAAATTTATTTCTTCTTTTTTATGCCTTTATTATTAATTTAAAATTATCATCAGTTATAACTTTTAAGCTACCATTTATATTAGATAATTTCTTACGCATTCCTTTAATTCCCTCATTTTCAAATATAACACTTTTTGGTTTATTACCATCATTTGTTATAACCATTTCTATATAATTATCACGAGCAGTTATAACTACTTTAATATTTTTACTATTAGCATGAATAATAGCATTAGTAATAGCTTCTCTTATTATTTCAAAAAATACTATACCTTTTTCTTTATTTATAGGTAAAGCACCAAAAACTTTAACATTTATTCCTATAATACTATACATATTTATCAAGTTTTTTAATTTTTCATTACTATCTAATTTTGAATTAAAATCTTCATAAATACTATCTAATAATTTTAATATGTTATTTATATCCTTATTTTCTTGTCCTAAATATTTATCAAACAAAGCAAGTCTATATCCTATTATATCGTGATATTCATTTTTAAGTTTTAATAAGTTCTTTTCTCTTTCTAATTCTTCTACATTTTTAATAGCAAGTAATAATTTATCATTATTTTCTTTAATTTGTTTATTTTGTTTCTTTTCTTCTTCTTGTAAAGAATATAACTCTGTTATATCTATTAAAGATACTTCTTTATTATCATATATATTTAACATATATACTTTATCATTATGCTTTAGTAGATAATTATTATTTACTTTCTTAAAACTACTTTTTATTAAATTATTTATAAAGTCTTTAGTAATATTTAGCCCTTTTAAAATATCTGAAAATAAATTATTTATTAAGATAATATTATTATCATCTAAAAACATTATTCCTGTATCAGATGCATCAATACCTTTTTTAACAGATAAAACTGATATATATTCATTTTTATATAATTTTTCATATATAAAACTAACCAAAATATAAATTGATAATAGCAAAGATAAATACATAGTTGTTTTAGAAATATCAAGTAAATTAAAATACTCTAATATAACCATAACTATTAATATTAATAATTCAAATATTTTTTTAATATTTGATACATCTTTTCTTAAAAAGAAAGTAGATACTCTAACAACTTGTATTAATGTAATTATAATGGTAATTATAAGTAATAATTTCATTTTATAACACCACCTTTTATAACAAATTCTAGTTCTATATCTGTATCATATATTTTTTCTTTTATCAAAACACTTGGATCTATTTTTATTTTATCCTTTAAAGACTTATCAGTATCTATAATAGCTTTTAGTTTAACATTCTTATTTTCTTTAGAAATAAATAATACAATAGATTTATCATTACTACTTTCTATAAGTTCATATACAATATCATATAATAAAGACATTATATTACCATTTATTGTCATCTTATTATTAATACTAATAAAACTTTTTATATTAGCACTTTTCATACTATTTAATAATTCATCTAATAATGTTTTAATTCCATTTTCATTATAAGAATCTCCATTAATTTCAGATATTATTAACATACTTTTCTTCTTACTATATATAATTATTCTTTTAACTTTTTCAAAATCTTTTGTGGATACATCTTTCTTCTTTAATATTTTTTTAATTTCATTTCTTTTTTCAGTTAGTTTTAATTCAACTTTATCTACAACATCTTTTCTTATTTGCATTTCATATAATTCTTTTTTAGTTTTTTCTTCTAATCTTATACTTTCTTGTTGCTCAAGTAATTTTTTCTTTTGTTCATTTATTTCTTTTTCAAGTTCAAGAATACTAGATAAATCTTTTTTTAAGATAACATAACTATCTTTGTTCTTTTTTATATCATAAATAATATTTTTATTTTTATATGTTTCTTTCACACTATTATTATTTATATCATCTAATATTTTTTTAGGAATATCATCAAACACATTCGTAGTATATTTAGTTTTACCATCCAATGAAATAATAGCCATATTTAAATTAGAATTAGAAAATCTGCTTTTGTATTTACTATTATTAGGAATTAGATTTAGATAAAAAGCAAGTTCAATACCTATACAAATTAATGTGCTATTAACAATGGACATATTTATACCTCTTACATAAGGAACATTTAGCACATAAATAATTGTGTATGTAAGACCTAGTAATATTACTATAAATGGTAAAAATCCTTTTATATCTTTTTTTATATTCATTCTATAAAAAGCTAAATCTATTAAACTTTTACTAAATAAATAAAATATCCAAATAGATATTAAATAATATCCTATAAAATGTTTATAATCATCAAATAAAACTATTCCTTTAACAAATTTAAATACTAATTCGTGAAAATCATTAGTTAAAACAAGTAGTAATAAAAAGCACGAAATTAAATATATAATATTTTTCTTTCTTTTATTCATTTTACCTAATAATGATAATGAACTAATATAATATAGTGTTGGAATAAAGATTAGTGGCAAATAATACAGATACCAACACATTCTTTCTGTTAATGGAGAAACTGCAATACCCTTTATAATTCTTATTAACATCCAAAATACAATAAGTAATCCAATAAGCAAAATATATCTTCTTGTTTTTTTATCATATAATTTATAATAAAGTCTTATTGTCCAAATGGTGAACAATATAGCAAATAAAAATGTAATAAACTTATTCATGTATTATCCACCTCTTTTCTAAAGTAATAAGTAATAACTACTCCTATTATAATATATTTTATAAAATATTTAAATAATGTTATCAGTTTTATATTAAAACATTTTTTCAAAAATATTAAAAAAAGGTAACTTACTGAACTGAACCCCAAAAGTTGGACAGTTTATAAATAGTTTCTAATTAGAGGATTGTAGCCTGTAATTTACAGGAGGCAGTCCTTTTAATTTCACTTTAATTCTATCATAATTATAATAATTAATATAGTCATCTAATGTTTTGTATTTATCTTCTTGATCGTAGAACATTTCAGTTTTAAGTAGTCCAAAAAAGTTTTCCATCATACCATTATCCATACTATTACCTTTTCTAGACATGCTTTGTTTTATCCCTTTATTTTTTAATCTTTGTTGATAGGATTTGTGTTGATATTGCCACCCTTGATCTGAATGAAATATTAATCCATCAAGTTTATTATTTTTATTGAAGGCTTTATTTAACATGTCATTTATTTGTTCTAGATTAGGCGATTTAGAAGTATTATAAGATATTACTTCTCCATTATATCCATCTAGAATTGGTGATAAATAGCATTTTTCTCCACGAAGATTAAATTCTGTAACATCTGTATACCATTTTTCATTTGGGTTATCTGCACGAAAATTTCTTTCGATTAAATTATCAGCAATTTTACCTATAGTTCCTTTATAAGATGAATACTTTCTTTTATTTCTTTTTAGTGGCTTTAATCCTAATTTTACCATTATTTTATAAACTTTCTTGTGATTTACATTATAACCTTGATTTCTTAATTCTAACGTAATTATGCGATAACCATATTTTTCTTTATTATTAATAAATATTTCTTTTATTTTATCTATTATTTCTTTGTTTTTATCATCTTTATCTATTTTAGATAAAGTATAATAATATACTGATTTTGCTAAACCAGGTACTTGTAGAAGAATCATTAATGGATATATTACCCGAAGTTCACTTACAACATTTACTTTTTCTTCTGTTGTTGATTCTTCCTTGCTTGAACAACGGCTCCCAATTTTTTTGAGTATTCTAACTCCGCCTTTAAATATAAGTTTTCTTTTTTTAATCTTTCATTTTCTTCTTCGATAGTTTCTTTTTTGTCTGTTATTTTAGGTTTTTTTGACATAGTTAGACTCCTGCCTCACTTTCGTTCAACTATATTATAACCCATTTCTTTATAATTTTTAATCCAATTTGCTAACATTCCTGGACTAGATAATCCTTCATCAATTGCAACAGATAAAAGGGATTCGTTATTTAATAATACAAGATTAATAATTCGCTCCTTTTCATAAGATGTAAATTTTCTGTTTCTATTTTTCCTTAAAATATCATAACCATGCTTATCTATTAATCTAGTTAAATATTCAACATTAGCATGTAATATTTTATATTTTGAACACAATGATGAAATTGATACTCCTGATTTTCTATCATTATACAAATTTATTTTATCTTCAAATGATAATTTTCCCATATAAAAACCTCGTTTCTATTTTGTCCAAGAAACGGGGTTCATATCAGTATAACGCTTACATTTTTTATATATCATAATTACTTTGTAAAAATTCTTTTAAAGAAGTTCTTCTTTCTTTAGAATAATTATTTGAAACAGCCCTTATAAATGAAGAAGGATCACCAATTATAGTAAGGCTTTTTTTAGCACGTGATACACCAGTATAAATAAGTTTATTATAAAGCATTATTGAGTAATCTTTACTAAGGGGCATAATAACATGTTCAAACTCACTACCTTGACTTTTATGTATTGTAATTGCATAAGCAAGAGTAATATTTTTTAAATCTTTTTTTTCATAAAATACAAGATTCCCATCAAAGTCAATAGATATTTTTAATTTATCATCACTACCTGTATAAATATTAGTTATTTTACCAATATCACCGTTAAATACATTATTGTCTGAATCATTTACAAGTTGTAGTACTTTGTCACCTACTCTATAAATTTTATCTCCATATTTAACTTCAAATAAATTTTTTTCTTTATTATAAACTTTTTCTAAATATTTATTTAAATTATCTATTCCATTTATACCTTTATACATTGGAGCTAAAACTTGCATTTTAGTTTCATCAATACCCTTTGTTAAACCATAATTTACACATTTAATAACTGTTTCAAGTATTTTATCCTCGCTTGTAATTATAAATGAATAATCATCTCTTTTGGAAGTAAAATCATCTTCGAGATTTTGAGTTTTAATATCCTTTGCTAAAAAAGGTATATAAGAATTATCACTTTGTCTATAAATAGTTGAAAGCATATTAAAGGAAAATAAATCACTTTCTATTAAATCATGAAGTACAAGACCAGGACCTACTGAAGGAAGCTGATAAATATCTCCGACTAAAACAAGTTTTATATTTGAATTATATGCACAAAGAAGTGCTTTCATAAGAGATACATCAATCATAGAGCATTCATCCACTATAACAAGTTTATGAAAAAGTTTATTATGTTCATTAAATTCAAAAGAATCTTCCTCTTTATGCCATCTTAAAAGTCTATGTATTGTTTGAGCACCAAGACCTGTAGATAAACTTAACTTTTTAGCGGCTTTACCTGTTGGAGCAAGTAATATTATATTACTAGCAACTTCCTCTTTATTATATTTATTTTCTTTAATAAAAAGTTTTACAATAGCATTAATTATAGTAGTTTTACCAGTACCAGGTCCACCAGAAATAATAGATATATTTTCTTTTAAACTATTTTCAATAGCCTTTATTTGTTCAGGTGAATACTCTTTACCAGTATCTTTTTCAATATCTTTTATTTTATCTAAAAGCGATGGATATTCTTTCTTTTTTTGCTTATCTATTAAATATAAGTATCTTGCAATATCTTTTTCTTCATCATAATATTTTTTTAAATAATATCTACTTCCATCTTTTATAATACTTTTCTCTTGTACTAAAGAAGATAATATATTATCAAAATCCTCACTATCAAGATTTATTTCATAAATAGTTCTTAAATATTTATAAATATCCTCTTTATAGGAATATGTACATCCTTCGGTAAAAGATATATCAACAAAAGTATTTAAAAGACATTCTTTACATCTTAAATTATCATCTTTAGAAATATTTCTTTTATATAAATCATCTAAAAATTTAAAATCAAATATATCTTTCATTAAATATAAATTACCTTCGATAATCGGAGTAATATCTGTATAATGTTTATTAATTGCTTTGGCTGCTTGTTCATAAGAAAAACCATAAGAAGTAAGTTTTTTAATTATTTCATCATCCTTTTCATATTTAATTAAACTTCCATATATTTTTGATGCTTTTAAAGTAGTCATTCCTTTAATATTAAATAAATTATTTATATCTTCCTTAATAATTTTAATTGAATTTACTCCATAAGTATCCACAATTCTTTTGGCAAATACTTTAGAGCAGTTTTCGACAAAAGGACTTTCTAAAAATTTAATTATTTCTTCTTCAGTTGTCGGCATAACAGCACTTAACCTATACCCAGAAAACTGCCAAGAATATTTAGGATGATTTAAAGTATTACCATATACTTTATATTTAACATCAAGTCTAATATTAGGTAAAATGCCTGTTACATGGATTAAACTAGCCATATTTTCTTTAATAAAAGTATCATCAGTATCCTCAACTTTAAAAAGAGTAACAACAAAGTTACTTTCTTTATTTTCATAAATAATCTTTTTAAATTTACCTATTATATACTTTTCCATTAAACTATTAAATTATATATTTCTCCTTTTTGTAATTTTTTATTTGTGTGAACCATTAAATAATTTGATGTATGTCCTTTTGAACCAGATTCTGATGCCTCTTCGATTAAAACATCAAGTTTTTTACCTTTAAATTTATCATAATAGGATTTTTCTAAACTATCAGATAATTCAAGTAATTTTTTAACTCTTTCGTGTTTAACACTTTCAGGTACTTTTCCATCCATCATACTTGCTTTTGTTCCTTTTCTTTCTGAATAAGGAAATGCATGAATTTTAGAAAAATTTACCTTTTTACAAGTTTGTATAGTTTCTAAAAACATTTCTTCAGTTTCACCAGGAAAACCTACAATTACATCAGTGGTAATTGAAATATCTGGTCTTACACTTCTTATCATATCTATTTTATCAAAAAAATATTTTAAATCATATTTTCTATTCATTAATTTTAAGATACTATCGCTTCCTGACTGAAGTGGTATATGAATATGATCACATATTTTTTTATTATTTTTAAGTTCTTCGATAAACTTATCATTTATTTGAGTTATTTCTATACTTGATTGTCTTATTCTTTCTATACCATTTATTTTACTCATTTCACAAATTAAATCAGTTAAATCTTTATCATTTGACTCATAACCTCCGGTATCAATACCTGTTAAAACAATTTCTTTATAACCATTATTTGCAAGATGCTGTACTTCCCTTAAAACTAAAGAAAAATCTTTACTTCTTTTTTTGCCCCTTACAAAAGGTATAATGCAGTATGAACAAAAGTTATCACAACCATCTTCGATTTTAATATATGCTCTTGTGTGATCTGATATATCAACTTCCATATTTTCAAAAGGCAAATCACGAGTTTTAGCTACATACTCTACTGGTGTTTTATCATCAAGATACTTTTCAATAATGCTTACTATATTACTCTTATTAATATTACCCATTAAAATATTTATACCTAGATCGTCATACTTAGTTTTATCATTTTGCACAGAACATCCACATACCACTAAAATAGCATTAGGATTTTCCCTTTTAAGTCTACGAACCTCTTTTAAACTCTTTTTATCTGAGGTATCAGTAACTGTACAAGTATTTAAAATTAAAATATCGCATTTTTCATTTAAATTGCAAAAAGAAAACCCGTTTTTAACTAAGGCTTCCTTCATAAAATTACTTTCATAACTATTTACTTTACATCCAAGTGTAATTATATTAAATTTCATATATCCCCCTTAATTTAATGATTTTGAAAGTTCTTTCAAAGTTTTTAAAAACTCTTCTTCCTTTCTTAGACTCATTAAATGAACTTCCATTTTTATTGGTTCACTTTTCTTTACATTGATTAAATTATTTAAATCTACAGTTTTAACAAGAACATCACCATTTTTTTCTTCATTTAAATAATTTAGTTCATATTGTCCAGTATTTGATAAAAGTTCATCATAACTTATTATAGCTTTTTCTTCCTCTTCTTTTTCATATGGTGTAAAATCTATTGGTTTAATATTTTTTAAGGCAGTTGCTATTTCATTTAGTTCCGGATCTTTTACATCTTTATTTTTATTGACATTTTCAATCTCATTTAAAACTAAATTATCAGTTAGTTCATCAGTTTCATTACTGTTTATCTTTATAAAATATATTAAAGATACCACAAGTATAATTAAAAATACCACAGTAAAGAAAAATAAATAATCTATAAATGCTAAACTTTTTAAAAATGTAATAATATCATTTAACATAAAATCACTTCTTTCATAAAAATATTGTAGCAATATTTAATTAAAATTTAAAGTATTTTTTTAACAATTTTAATTTATGGATGTAAAGAGTGTAAAGTTATAATTAATTTACAGTGTTTATAATAAACCTGCTATATCCCTATTATTAGTAATATAATTTTTATTTTCAATTATTATATTTTTTCTAGTTACATATTTGGTTCCATCAAACACTTGGAGTCCATTTTTTGTTACAGCTCTATTAGAAATAATAATACCAGAATTTTTTTCATAAAGATTACTATTTATCCACTCTTTCCAGGTCATACCTTTTTTTGCATAATATGTTGTTCCATCAAATGAAAAGGGAATCAATGTCTCTTTACTTATACATTCTTTCTTACTTGCATAAATAATGCCTGTAAATAATTTATTTGCTAGTTGCTCTTGACTAATATCTAAATTATAATACTTTCCAGTAAATGTATATTCTTGAGTTGCTGCAGTTGTTCCATAATTTGATATGCTTGCATTTTCTAAGAGTTTTACTTTTCTTTTATTATTTTCTGTTGTTCATTCATTACTTATATTATAATCAAAATTAGTTTCTGTGCTAAAATTACTGGTTCCACTTAAAGCATTTACAGTCATCGTTATTTCTTTTGTTACACCACTTGTTTTAGTATTTGGACTTACTCCATAGTAGTTAATTTCTGTATATTCGTAAAATATATATCAAAGGTACATGTAGTTTCTATTTCATCACTCCCATTACTTTTACATTATTATTTTTTATCATATTATCACTCCATCCCTTATAAATACTAAGATAAGTTTTCTTAAATCTATATAATAATATAAAAAACGAACAAGGTTAATACTAGGATTAAAGCAAATCTTAACATTTTTTAATATTATGAAAAAAATTAACATGTTTATATGCTAATTTTATAACTTTTAAACAAATTCATGTCTTATTTTGACATGTTTTGTCGAAGTTATTGCAATTGAGTATTTTCAATGTATAATAACTACTTGAACGTGCTGGTCATGACGCTCTCTTCTTAATTTTTTCTAGGGGTTTTGGTGCAC
>OLPA01002771.1_pt1 | contig 12607 bp, 13 predicted proteins | sample 1672811 | NCBI WGS metagenome assembly OLPA01 (sample SAMEA3136726, study PRJEB25190) | human gut metagenome | biome: human gut; feature: human-associated habitat; material: faeces | place: Austria | collected 2013
GGCATATGTGTCCATATTGGCTGTATTCATAGTTGACCTAATATTATATTTTTGATAGGACACGAAAGAGTACAGACTACAATGGAAACCTACAGTCATCTGTACCCGAACAAGCAAATCGAAGTCGCCAATCAGCTTGACAGGCTAATGGCTACAAAAAATACGGCTGATGTAGCCAATTTGTAGCCACTAAAAAGAGAAAATCCCGAAAAATGCCGCAGAGGCGGCACTTTTCGGGATTAGAAAGCACAATATTTGTTATTCCCACTCGGTGCGTTATAGCGTGATTTTAGTTGTGTCACCTGATTTTAAGCTGTTTTCTTCGCCGATTCCGCTTAAAATCTTTTAATTATTTGGTCTATGGTGTTATCTGTTATCAATTTGTTATCACATCATTTTTTATTGATTGCCTCAATGATTTCTTTGCATATATCTTCCCATACATCATCCGGCAAACATTGAAAATTATAATATGTTCCGAAAAAACCTCCATTATAATTATACGATTCGGCTTGTACGAAACCACTTTTCGCTCGAGCATCATCCCATTCAACTGCATGTCCGTGCAATCTATGTATGCTTTCCATAAAAGCATCGAGATTATGAATATTATATTTTTTTACAAATTCCACAGTCGCTTCTTTTGCGGAATCCATATCATCGTATTGAAAGCAACCTTCCACTTTACCGGTTTTAGGATCTTTAAATTTTGGTGCATTTAACAAAATTTCTGAAAATTTCTTACATAAACTGTAAAACTCATCTTTTTTGTCATCACTATCTAACAATTGCTCCAATTCAGCTCCTAAAAACTCTTTTGCATATGAATAGAATTGGTCTTTTGCATCATGTATAATTGCCATAATTTATCCCTCCTTATAATCCGTGTACTACTTCCGTGTCCAAAACTTTTTTTCTATCCTTCCAATCAGGCATATAACTACTCAGAAAATCATAAAACTTTCTGCTATGGTTAGGATATAAGAAATGCACCAACTCATGTAAAACCACATATTCAATGCACGCAGGTTTCGCCTTAGTCAAGTATTGATTGAATGTAACTTTATTACGATTCACACTACAACTGCCCCAAAGAGTTTTCATCTTCTTCAAGTATATACCAGGATATGGAATATCATATTTTTTTATAATTGGATAAATGACATCTACATGTTGCTTTAGAATTTCCAAAGATTCCTTTCTCCACCATTTATCAAATTGCTTCCTAATCTTCTCTTGATTTTCAGTATCAGTAGTACAAATATGCAGTATTTTACCTTCTCGATACATTAAATTTTTATCACATTGTCTTACTGCAAAAATCAAATCATCACCCAACATTTTTATAGACATACCATTTTTAATTACTGTAGTAGCAGCATAACCCTTCGTCTCAGCAAACTTTTCCAATTTTTCTTCAATCCACTTCTGCCGTGTTGACACAAAATCTATAAGTACTTCATCTGATACAGAATACGGAGAAGAAATTTTAACAACAGACTCCGGATAAACTTTTAAACGGATAGTCTTAATGTTTTTCCGCTCTACCACGATAGGTATTGATTGATTTTTGCAATTTAATTCTAAAATACTTGTTTGCATCTTAATATACCTTTTTTGCCGTTAGCATTATCTCATCAATAATAATATCAATAGTATCCAAAGACCAATCCAAATTATTATCTTCCATATAATCAAATAATGCATCATCCAATAATTTTTTTATATTTCTGTGTACAATAACATTATCTCGCCAATCTCGTTTTGCATTTTGTGCAACAATGTCTTTTATTTGCAACGCCAAGATACCTGTAGCCTCGTTATCATATCCATCTGCACTGCCCATAGCCTTTTTGAGACCACTACATATACTTCCGTAGAAAGACTTTGCTTCGCTATCATGAGCGATATTTTGAGGATATGCCGCATTATTACGTCCCTGTCTATAATCCTCAGCAATATCCTCCATTGATGACAAATACTTTTCACTATCTCTTTCTTTCATATATTCATCAATGGTTTTATTTATTTTTTCCATAAAAGACAGGTATTTTATCGGATCATCATATCTGTCATTTTCCAGCACTTCAACCTGTCTTGATTTAATAGCTTCAGCTTTTGCCTCGTCGGAACCAAGAATGGCAAGTTGTTCTTCCATCTTATCTTTGTTGAGTATATCAAGTGGTTCTATAAGTATTTTTGCGTCTCCGGCAGCAACATATGTATTGAGCAACTGACGTATGCCATCTTCATATTTAGAAAAATCCACCCTGTCATTATATCTTAGGGTAACGCTATCTTTCAATTTTTTAAAGAAAAGATAATCCTTTCTGTATTCTTCAGCCTGTTCAAAACCTACTGCTTCAAAGAAATCACAGCTAGAATACAACAAGTCAATAAGTTTAGCATATAACGAAAGAGTCTCGTAAAATAAATTTCTTGTATTGTCATTTCTCAGGTGTTCTTGCCATATATTAGGGGTTGTTTCTGTGCGATCTATCCCATCAAATATTGACCATAATTTATTGTGCAGTTCCTCAAGCTTTGTTTTTTGTTCAGATACAGATACAATCGAATTTTCAATATCCTTGCTGTTAAACTCATTCATACCAGAAAAGGAGTCAGAATACAAATCCAAAGCCGTATTAAGTTTTTTAAATATTCCTATATAATCCACAATCAATCCAAAGTCTTTGTTTTCAAATACTCGGTTAACACGAGCAATAGCTTGTAACAATGTGTGGTCTTGTAGTTTTTTATCAACATATAAAACAGCCGCCGGCGGTGCATCAAATCCGGTTAATAGTTTATCTTTTACAATAAGTAGATCAATGTCGCCTTCCGGATCAACAAACTCATTTGTAACCCAATCTTCATAGGCTTCATAGTTGTTTTTGTACAATGGATCTATCTCCTTGGCAAAGAAATCTCCAATTCTTTTTTTTGTTTCCGTCGTGTTAATTTCATCCTCTCCCTCTTTTGCTGAGTTTGGGGTAATAACGACAGCAGGAGTAATCCCATCAAGCTTGTTGAGAAGATAAAACATTTCTACCGCCGCTGCTCTTGACGAACATGTAAGCATAGCCTTAAACCCTTTAGGTTTGACATAACTTATAAAATGCTCATACAGGTCAAATGCAACCATTCTCAATCTTTGATCTGTTTGGGATACTGCAACATAACGACTGTACTTTTGCTCTAAGTCATGTTTTGCACTTTCGCTCAATCCAACGGTTATATATTTTAAATGCTCGTTAATCTGTTTACTTGTTACATGTTGAGGAATGACCCTGCCTTCATAAATAATTGGAACAGTCACTTTATCATCAATAGCATCTTTAAAAGTGTAACTATCAATCAATTTACCAAATTTTTTGAATGTATCTTTGGGCAGTTTAATATCTCTTTTATCATTTTTTCTTGGTTTTGCAATCAACGGCGTTCCCGTAAATGCAATTTTAACAGCATTAGGAAGAACTCTGTCCATATATAAGTTAAGCTTTCCGTACTGCGTTCTGTGTCCTTCATCAATAAACACAAATATATTTTTACTTTCATTACAATAGTTTGACTTGATAGCTGCCTCAAATTTATTAACAATTGCAGTAATTACTGTATTTTCTTCATTCTTGAGCAACTCAATTAGCCCTTTTCCTGTCTTTGCACGATTAGGACGCATTTGAGCATTAATAAAATTATCTCTGATTTGTTTATCAAGATTCACTCTATCAGTAACCATGATAAATCTCGGTCTTTCAATACTGCTATTACGCTTCATACTCTCTTTCAGCAACATTTTTGTAAGCATAATCATTGTAATCGTTTTTCCGCTTCCCTGTGTATGCCACACAACACCATTTCTTGTTCCAGCATCATCACGAAGCATAATACGATCCATGCACTTTTTAACAGCAAAATACTGTTTATAACGAGCCACTTTTTTTACATTGTTATCGTAAATAATAAAATTCTGAATAAGGTCAAGTAATCTTTCAGGATGCAATAATGACACAAGAGCACGGTCTTGTTCTCGTATTTCTCCATCAGGAGAGCACTTTCTACACCATTCATTATGCCACTCATTATTAGCTTCATGCCACGATACAAAATATTTTGCCGGAGTTCCGCAGGTTCCGTATAAAACTTTATCAGGATTCATAGCTATTACAAGTTGTGAATATTGAAATAACTGAGGTATGTAGTCAGGTCCCCAATTTCTTATATTCTGAGTTACACCTTCCATAACATCAACACTTGATTTTTTGCACTCAATGACTACAACAGGAATACCGTTGATGAGCACAACAATATCAGGACGAGCAAATTTTCCGTTCGTTCTTTCAACTTCAAATTCGTCCGTAACCTGAAAAATATTGTTTTCGGGGTGCTCAAAGTCTATAAATCCAATGTCAAAGGATTGTCTTGTTCCGTTAGGCAAATCTTCTTCCATACTTTTGCCACCACACATAAGCTCATGAACGGTTTTATTGGCAGTATAAAGGTCAGGAATATTCTTGACCTCTAACGCACGAATGGCAGAAGAAATTGATCCGCCCGAAAAGAATCTTTCGTCCTCTCCGTACTTATATGTTTGTGTACTCAGATATTTCTCAAGCTCATCATTAAATAAGACGTGATTTAAAAAGCCACGCTTTTTCTCAGCCTCACTCCTTGAAATAAATGTATATCCTAATTTTTCTATAACTTTAAGCGCCCTGTCCTGCGATTCAGGACGCTCATTAAATATTCTGTGATCCGGCATAATTATTGCTCCTGTTTCAATTTAATTGCATTAAAGAATTAACCAAATATTTTACATTTTGGACATTTCCAATTAGCATATACCGGTCTGTCAGGATGAATTTTATTATCTACCTTTCCTTCGGTGCCGCCAAAGTCGTGATAGTTTTCGCATTCCTTCTCAAATGCAGCTTTGGGCGATGTTGCATAAGAAAACTTAAACCTTTTATATTTTTCTCCCACATGTTGCTTTAATCTTGAAGCAACATCCTTATCTGCGCGTCCCACATATTGAACAATAAACTTATTATCTTTTACATATCCGAGAGCATAATTACCCGGACTAGTTCTGGTAACCTTTTCATTAATTACATCTGTACTCAAAATATATGAACCTTCCATATTTAATGTAGCCATAATAAAAATCCTTTCTATAATTATTTTATTTCGCTCTTATAACACCTGTTAATAACAACTGCATCAACGATTTTTTCTTTTCTTGCCAACGTTTCAATTCCTGTTCATGTTTCTCAATTATACTGTTTTGTGTATCTAACACTTCAACTATCTTTTTCTGATATTCTATATCTGGAAGCGACACTTCCATTCTTGTTAACATGTCCCTTCTTAAAGAATCAACCGTTGCTTTTGCGGTCATCGTCATAGCTCTTTTCTTAAAATTCAACTTGAGATAATAATAAACAAATTTACCGCTACAATCTTTATTAAAATCGCTAATCTTGTATACTCGTTGATGGAAATCAAATTTTCCATTAATATAGTGAAAAACTTCTCCGATTTTTCCATCTCCAGGAATTAAAATCGCTTCTCCATCATATGAAAAAGTGTCTATTCTTTCTACCTTTTCAGAACGAATAAAAAAGGGATATTTGCCATCTTCCACCTTGTTTTGAACATCTTTATCTCCCGTAGCTATATCGCAAACATCTTCCAAATGACATTTTCGCCATCCCAAAGGGGATTCATCGGATTTGGCGTCAAAGTTTGGACTAAGCATTATTTTCATCAAATATTTTAATAATTTCTTTTCTTCTTCAATGCGTTTTTGCTTAAGTTCAATCACCTTATCGCATTGCATAAGAATTTCTGCAATTTTCTGTTGTTCAGCAATAGGGGGATGCGGAACATAACAACTATAAAAGTCTTTTTCGGTCAAATTTAAAAGACCATTATCACGAACACCGTGATTTATTTTCTTTGAAAGTTGTTTGTTTAAATACCCACTTGTAAATAATTGCTCGTAATAATCCGGACTGTCCTTTTTTATTTTAAAACTCTCAAAAACATTAGGAACGGCAGCCGTTTCCCTATCCTTTAATCTGTATATACACCCTTGCGGATAAGATTTAGAGTTGCCTTTGTTGTACGAGAAATCACCACGGTTTAACACGGTATATTTTTCGTACTGTTTCCCCGACAATTCCTTGCCAAACTTTTTTGCTTGGTTAACAAATCCAATTCCTGCTGAAATGCTTAAGGTTTCATATGTACCATTGCCAACTATTTTGGTTATCGGTTCCGCTATTTGATTTAGACGCACACAATCCCATTTTGGCAAAACACCAGCTTTAGTAGCTGTATAACCATTAGGAATTTCACCGTTTTTAATTTGCTCAATTCTTCGCTCTATTTCTGCTCTCATATCATTCCCTCTATTTATAAATCGCTATGATTTCAACTTTCAGTACGGGACCTTCAACATATATTTTTTCCAAGCCTGTAGTATCCCCAAAATTAGTTTGTCTTCTTACTGCTCTTGGCAATCTGATAAAATCTTTTAAAGGATCAAATATCTCAACACTCTCTTTTTGCATTAACCCTACAACTTTACATAAAATAAACACATCTTGTTCGCTGTATTCTTCTAATTGAGCATAATCTTCCAGAAGATATTTTGCATTCAATTTTCCGGAGATAGCAACATCCGCAAATTCAGAAACAATTGGAACATCCGCAGAAGCCTTACCAAGAATGCGTTCTAATGCTTCCTGTTCACCTGTCGAATTAGCATCAATTTGTCCCATAAGCATAGGTTTGAATTTTTCAATGATATTTACCATATCGAAAGATTCAGGGACTGTGAATGAGCTATTTATTCTCATAATGCTCATCGCAGGAAGAGTAGTAAGATCAAAATCATTCAATACCAAATCAAAATAATTGTCCCCCAACATATCATTCAGCAACGCTTCAAATTTATCATACTCATAGCTTGGATCGCTTGTATATTCACCTTCGATTTGAGTTTCGTTGCCAATTTTGCCACCAAGACCTTTGAGTTCTGCAGAAGCGTTTTTGCTTTTTTTCATAGTTGCAGATTTAAGGTTTAATGTACTGCCTTCAATCTGTCTTTTATATGTGTTTAATTTATCTGTGTCTAAGTAAATAAAACTACGAAACATAATATCCCCCTTTTTATAACCCAAGCGTTCTGAGATACTCGTCCATTTTCGCTTCTGCTTCTGCAATTTCAATTTTCAAATCAGCAATACTTTTTTGAACTTCTTCAATATCAATTAATTCTTCTTCCTCAAATGTGTCAACATAACGAGGAATATTCAGATTAAAGTCATTTTCCCTAATCTCTTCAAGCGTTGCCACGTGAGCAAATTTATCTACATCGGCTCTATTTTTATAAGCTTTGATAATATCGTCAATATGCTTTTCTCCAAGCTCATTCTGATTTGTAGCCTTGATGTATCTTAAATCACCGTTTTCATCTTTTTTGCTTGCATCAATAAAGAGAATATCGTCAGTTTTACGTCCTTTTTTAAACACAAGGATACAAGCAGGAATTGATGTTCCGTAAAACAAATTTTCAGGCAAGCCAATAACGGCATCCAATATGTTTTCTTCAATTACTCGCTGCCTGATTTTACCTTCCGCTGAGCCTCTGAATAAAACACCATGCGGAGCAACAGCTGCGATAGTGCCATCAATAGCAAGGCTTTTTATCATATGAAGAAGAAACGCCCAATCGCCTTTACTTGCAGGAGGAACTCCCCAATCAAATCTGTGATACCTATCAAGTGAAGGCTCCATCTTGAATTGTTTTACACCACTCCCCACAGCCTCACCGCCGGGATTAAACCCTGCCGCCCACTTATCTTTGCTGAAAGGCATATTTGCAACTATTGCATCAAATAAGAGTAAATTGCCGTCATCATCTTTAAATGCAGGATTTGCAAGTGTATCACCCCACGCAATTTTTGCATCACGAATTTCATGAATGTACATATTCATTTTTGCCATAGCAACAGAAGAACCGTTTACTTCCTGACCATAAATGGTAACTTGACTTGCATTCTGCTTCTTTGCAGCTTTTATCAAAAGCGAACCCGAACCGCATGTCGGATCATAAACACGGTCTCCTGACTGAACATTTACAATACGAGCCATAATTTCAGACACGGCAGCAGGCGTGTAGAAAGATCCCGCTTTCTTTCCCGCCATTCTCGCAAATTCACCAATCATATACTCATAAGCATCACCGATTACATCAGCAGGCACTTGTCCTTCTTTAACTTCTATCTGTGATGGTCTTAAATCAAGCGGCTCGAAATCTTCAAGCAACGTACGCAGTATTGCATTTTTATGATCTTTTGTTCCAAGAGCATTTTCACTATTGAAATCAACAGTGTTTAGAACCCCTGCTAACTGCTGATTGTTATCTGCTTCAATTTGACGCATTGCCATATTAATAAGCTCGCCAATGTTTTCCGCATATCTTTGGTCAAACAATGTTTTAAAATTACAAGACTCTGCAACTCTAAAAGGCAAATACCGCTTCTGTCTTTCAAGTCTTTCAGGTCTTGCACCGCTGTATTCCTTTTCAAGTTTTTCGACTTCTTCGTTATAGCAATCGCTAAGATACTTAACAAACATAATTGGAAGAACATAGTCCTTGTAATTTGCGGCATCTATTGTGTCACGGAGCGAATCAGCACCTCTCATCAGTGCACTTGTTATATCCTTCTTTGTCGTACTCATTATCTTTTTCCTCCGATTATATCCTTAATAACAGATTTTGTTCGTAGTGTTTCTTGCTCAATAATTTTTTTATACAAAGCAACTATAGTTAGTTGTTCGTTAGAAATGTCGGAAATGATTTTCTGTTTCTCAATTGGCAAACAGGGTATTTCCAATTCAGCTATATTACCTATTTTCACAATCTTTTGTGCTGCCATACCGGCTCCTTCGATTAAACTTTCCAAATTTCTTTCATTCATCAAATAAGCACTCACAAATCCCGGCAAAAATGGGCAATCTTCTTTTAAACGAATAATTCCCAATTGAGAAGGTACAATCAGCCCTTCGTTTTCTTCTGTAATCAATGTTGCACATATCGGGTAGTAAAGTCTAACAATAATATCATTTTTATGAGTAATGAATTGTTTATCAACAATTTCACACGCATCATATGTTTCGAAAGATGTATTGTCAAACAAGCAATCCTCTGTTACGGATCTCAGCGTTAATCTTTGATAAGGGTATTTACCGTCCGTCTCCTTTGCTGCTTTTCTGCTTAATACCAAGCCGCTTTGCACATCTGCTATTTCGGATATTTTATACTTTTTCATGTTGATCCTCCATATGGATCGGGCTCATTTACATGAGCCCGACCAAATGTAATCTTAGCGTGTATGCGCTTCTTTACAGCAAAAATAGCATCCATCAACATTGCTGTAATATGACTTTGCCGCCTTTACTGCTTCTTTTCCGTCATTGAACGAACCAAGCAGAATGCGATTTTCAACATCCGGCAGCCATTCACAGTCACTGTTATGTACCTCGTGCGTACCATCAGACTGTGCATTTTTGTTAACATAATAAATCATGAGAGGTTATCTCCTTTCTAAAAATTTGAAACGCCCCTCATTGACAAATCGACCATTTTGTGATACAATTTAATAAGAAAGTATAAATGTAAAGAGGGAAGCCGTCCTATAACGATTGCCGTCGTATAGGATGGCTCTTTCGTTTCTTCATAAAGAATTATATCATATGGTTTTCAGGTTGTCAAGCTTTTTAGAACTTTTTTCGCAGAAAATATCTGTCATATTTTTTTATGACAGATATTTAGCTTTGTTTGTATATCATTTTCCTTAAACAGAGCTCAATTTATATTAATTATTAGATTTCTAATTACATCACATACATCGTCAAAGCTAATATCCTTTGCATATGCAAATCGTTTCTGATAGTTGTCCCACATTTGTTGAAGCTCAACGCTATTTTCAATAACAGTCATAGTATCCATATAATCATTTATCTGACTTCTCGTTCCTCTATGCTCAATAGTTTTTTCTAACGCTTCAGCAAACACAGCTCTATCAAATTTTTGTGTTGTAATAAGTATGTATGCATCGTAAAAGTCTCTTGGGCGTGTATTAAACACACTCCTTCTGAGAATTGTTTCAACCTTTTCGGCTAATACCGTTTCTATGTTATACGCCCACAGTTCAAATTTAAGTTCATCATCAAAAATTCCCGTGAAACTAAATTGCACGGCGTTTGGTGTAATAACATCGCCCGTTGAAACATCTATTGTCATCGGCGTTACGATTGTTTCATAAATCGCATCCAACGCCACTCTATATCCGCCATAAATATCATCTTCACGAATGGGTGAAATGCTTTTCAAACGAAACTTCACATCATCATTCAGGTTAATTTCAAAAATTTCGCTTAACGCTTTTTCAATAGCCTCCGGTGTAAGCGGCAGATTTTCGAGCGTAGTATCCAAATCCATAGTTGCACGATTGTCAAGTCCGACCAATGCCGCAACAAGCATACCGCCCTTTAACACGAATTTTTCTTTATACTCCGAAACAGACAGCCTATTTAAAAATCTTTCAAACATATAATTCTGCAATATAACCTGTGCGGGAATATTCTTCGATTTTGCTATATTTCGTATTTTCGCTTTCAGGCTCATTGCCTTTGCATTGCTCATAACAACACCTCCAAATATTTTCTCACTTGTTGCAAAATTCCCATTTTGCTTGCATATATGCTAAGATTTGCAAGGTTTTTATTGGGATTTGCGGCATATTGCTTTAATGACGAAAGAAAGGTTTCGTCGGCAATTCTGCTGCGGCTTCTGACAATATCGCATATAGTTCTATCCATATCGTACGCCGGAACGCTATTCCCCATAGGAGTAATCAGCTGCACCTTGCCCATATTATGCAAATCATCTTTAATGTAATATATTTTACATTGCTCACTAATCGAGCGAGCCAAAGTTTTGGAAGATGGTATAGTTACGGTGTGTTCAAACGGAGTTCTCTCAGAAATGCCGTTTAAGAACAACGCACTTTCGTGAGAGAACACTATTAAATCGGAGCGAATGCTAAGCGACAGCATCTCATCGTTCAATGCATCAGCCAAAACATACTGCCCTTTGGCAACTCGCGATATTTTTCCGGCTTTGCATAGTTGAGAGAGACTTGCCCTGCTTACACCATTATCAGCAGCAGTTTTTGTCAGTATCAACCCATTATTTTTATTTGAAATGTCTATCAAGATTTCAAAAGCAGTCATTATTATACCCCTCATATTAAATATACAGAAATTATAACATTTTTCTTGCTGTTTGTCAATAGTTCTCTTTACTTTTGCAAAGATTTTAAGTCTTATTTCTTGCCATTTGTTAAATAAATCTATTTTTCACAATTCTCTGCTTTTGAAGTTCATTTGCCTCTTTTTCAAGCCGTGCAACATATTCTGTATGTTCTCTGATACGCTCGGCATCAATAAAGATGTTGTTGCAGGTTCTCACATCTTTCCGTAACTCACGCAATTCTGCATTTATTGTCTTGATTTCTGTCTTTGAGTCGGTTTTATCATACAATTTGCTCCGCCGGATAGTCAATTCATCAATTTTATTTTCAACATTTCCCTTGAATATGGTCAACTGCTCTACCGTTTCAATATCGTTATCATACAGAAACCGAAACTGTTTTTGATACCGTTCAAATTTTGTAAGTTCCTCACGCATATAAAACGAAACTCTCTGTGGTGTTTCCTTTTTGCGGATTTTACCGAACAGGAAAGCGCTGCTTCATACTCATACCGCAGGCAGCTTTCGCGCGCCCCGTTTATTTTCTGACAAATACCGTGCTGCGGATATTTTTATGTCTGCTCCCTTCCGTTATTATATATTTCATCCCGTACACCTTTCATGCAGACATGATGTTTTCGCTTGTCTGCGAGGTGCTGTCGATATGCTTCGGTGCGGCAGGAATATGCCTTGCCGCAGCCCATGCCTCATTCGGCTGTATCAGACCGCAGTATCTGCGTTTTACCTCAATGTTCGCGTTTCAGCTTTTCCTTTGCTTTCTGACCAAAGGACTCTGGCTTGCGGTGCTGATACCTCATTTCACTTTGTCTTCAATAATATATTCGAATACAACCAACAAGGAGTATCCCAAATGAAAGAAAAATTTTATTTGACCACAGCTATCGCCTACACATCGAGCAAGCCGCACATCGGCAACGTTTTCGAAATCGTTCTTACGGACGCCATCGCTCGGTTCAGACGAATGCAGGGATACGACGTTTTCTTCCTCACCGGCACAGATGAACACGGTATCAAGATACAGCAGAAGGCTGAAGCCAAGGGCGTCACACCGAAGCAGTATGTTGATGAGGTCGCGGGGGAAATACGCCGTATGTGGGATCTTTTCGGTGCAAGCTACGACAAATTCATCCGCACGACCGACGACTATCATGTCGAATCCGTCCAGCGCATCTTCAAGAAGATGTACGACAACGGCGACATATATAAGGGCAAGTACTCCGGCATGTACTGCACTTTTTGCTTTGGAAAAAGGCTGAATGA
>OLPA01002774.1_pt1 | contig 12601 bp, 17 predicted proteins | sample 1672811 | NCBI WGS metagenome assembly OLPA01 (sample SAMEA3136726, study PRJEB25190) | human gut metagenome | biome: human gut; feature: human-associated habitat; material: faeces | place: Austria | collected 2013
TGGTTGCGGGCAACAGAACCATTGTCATTGCGCCACCCATCGCGCCGAAAACCATGATACCTTCAAGGCCGATATTGATAACGCCCGAGCGTTCCGAGAACATGCCGCCGAGAGCAACCAAGGTCAAAACTGCCGCATAAATCAAAGTATATTGAACAAGTAACGTCATTTCTCATCGACCTCCTTTCCGGATTTTTCATCGACAATCGGGGGCATTTCCTCGACCTCCGTTTCGACCTCTTTCTTAAACTCTTCTTCGGGGGTTTCCGAATTTTCGTTTATTTCGCCGTCGGACGCGTCGGACGCCGTTTCGGTGACGGTTGAGTCAGCCGCAACTTCCGCCTGTGCGCCTGTTTTTCCGGCGATTTTTTCGGTGAGTTTATTCAGATATTTTTTCATGAATTGTTTGAAGAACAGTACGAACGCGCACAGATAAATAATGATTGCGATCATAAGGTCGGCAACCTGCGGGTTGTAATACGTCGTGTCGATTTTTGAACCGCCGAGCGTGATATGTTGCACGAAATATCCCGCAATCACTACGCCGATGGGGTTAAGACCGCCAAGGAACGCGACGGCGATGCCGTTGAAGCCCATTGCGGGAACGGAGCTTGCCGTCTTGAAGTTTTCGATACCCGTGAGATAGAAAAACGCCGCTCCGAGGGACGCAAGCGCGCCCGAAATCGCCATTGTAAGGATAATATTGCGTTTATCTTTCATTCCCGCGTATTTTGCCGCGAATTTATTGTTGCCCGTTGCTTTCAGTTCGTACCCGAAAGTCGTTTTGTTCATTACGATAAGGACGATAATCGCAATAATTATCGTGAAAATAATCGCAATCGTGACGTATTTGTTTTTATTGAAGGCGTCGCTCAGACCGCCGGACGGAATGAGTGCATTCGGCGCGTTTTTGAACAACGAGTGCGTTTCCGACAAAGTCGGGTTCATTGCTTTCGGATTGCTCAGCATGATATTTGTGAGATACAGCCCAATCCAGTTTGTCATAATGCAGGCGATGACTTCGTTCACGTTGAACAGCGCCTTGAACAATCCGGAAATCGTCAGGCACAATCTATAAATTAAAAAAATACCCGCTGCTTATGCAGCGGGTATTTTTGATCTCAGCACATTTTCATATCTGCTGGCACCGGCCCAAGCGGTTTTGTATGTAGGAAAATTATCTCCCAATAGCCGGTTCTGTAATTAGCCTTTAGTCGACGCTCCAGCATCACATTATGTTCAGGATATACTTTTCTCCATTCTGGATCTTCAATCATTTTCGTATATCCTTCAGGGCAATTTCCGTTTATGCCAATTCTTTGAATCATCCAACATCCCTCTGCATCTTCAGTGAATAGCTCTTGTATCAAAGACCTTATTTCGTCCACTTCAAAGCTCACAACATATGGGGTTTCAATTACTGTTTCCCATAGCGTCACCGTGCGCCATCTTCGGTTCCCGTCTTTGTACCGCTGTTCCTTTTCCATCGATGCTATTACCACATACCCCGTATGCTGCTTTTTGGGCTTCAGTCTGCGATCCGCGTTCGCTCGTTCCTTTGCGATCCGCAGCAGGTTAGCATTAAGTCCGCGCTGCAGCGCAGATTCTTCCTGCTCCGCAGCAAGTGCCGCCTCCAGATCCGCTATTTTTTTGGCCGCAGCAGCTTCCCCTGCAGCAATTTTCGTCTTGGCTTCACGGCGCATTTCTTGAATTTCTCTGTTGGCATTATATTTTGTACTCTGCGCCTCTCTCCTCGCCTGATTAACTTCTTTAAGCTGATCTGCATACTCCTGCTTTGTCAGAATCACATGAGTACACTCCTGATCCTCATATCCGCCAGAGACTTCCTTATACCCCATCATTGCTTTTCTTACAAACTCGCTCATGGTGGTACTCCCTTCTTACAGTCCCCGGATATAATTATCGGCTACGACGCTGATACGGTTATGGCCAAGGGCTTTGCTGCAGATCAGCATAGCAGCCTTATCCAGCTTCTTCCCTGCCTCATCTTTTCGGCAGGTATATACATCACTCTGATACCGCTTTCCGGTTCCCCGGTTTACCCGGTCGTAGGGAATGTCCTGGATTGCCCTGGCGTGCGCCTTATAAACGGCCGTAGCATACTCAGCCCTGTAGCCGTGTATGTCCGCACTATTGTGAATGTGCTGCCATACCGTTTCCTCTGCAGGAGTATCAGATATTCTCTCTATGATCTGCCCCGCATTTTTGCCGATAATCGGGCTCAGGCGCTCACGTCCGCCCTTTCCGTTGCGTACATGGATAAACCACCCCTCTGGGAACATAAGGGCGTCCTGGAGCATTTCAAGCCGCTTTGTGACGCTCGGCGCCCGCTGCTCCTCTGGAACACGCTGCAGCTCTACAAGCTCCTTCTCTATCTGCTCTCTGGATACCAGGTCTTTCCCTCGCAGCTCCTGAAGCTCCTTTCGCCGTAAGCCGGTTCCCCTGCAGAATTTTATCAGCTCGTCATTGTTCGTCTTGGAAAAATGCCGGTCGCGTACTCGATCCCCGCGGCTCCTCTTAATGTCCTCCCTGTTACGCTTTGGCGGCTTAAAATAATTTTCGTCGTCAGGTGAGATGCCGTATAGCTTTCCCAGCGCCTTCGCCTCCAGCTGTACCGTCCACGCAGACAGGCCCTGATCCGCCCTGCTCTGCAGCCACTCATTGGCATACTTTTTTGCGCTTTTCAGGGTGGTACATTCCGGATGCTTTTCCTTGATGTACTTGATAAAATACTTTGTGTGTTTCCAATAGCTCTTATAGGTATTGAAAGAAAAAATCTTTTCTTTCTCTGTACCATTGGCCACAGCTTCTTTTTTGCTCTCGCCAAAGGCTTGCATCCCAGTGAGCCGGTCATAAGCCTGTTGGTGCAGATCCTTTGAGTACGCCTTATTTCTTCGGCCCATTTAATCTCCTTTTCTAAAAATCTATATTTGTAGTAATCTATATTTCTATATAAGTATTTCTGTAGTTTTGTAGTTTCCTATTTTTCTCGTTCAAGCAAAGCCGCCTCATGTCAGCTCCAGTCGGAGACTCGGCAATCGGCAAAGTACACTTTTTAACGTCTTATGTGTGACGGGTTTGGGAGCAATTCCCTACACTTTTTTGATCTGCTTATGTGTGCAGCCTTGATTTATTAGCATCTACGGCAGTTCAAGTTCTGTCGGCATCTTTGTAGAGGATGCAGCTCTCCGGTAGATCTACAGTATGACCGGCTACTATCTAAGGGGTGGATAGGAACATGATGCTTTTCTCTTACCCAAGCTTTCAAAAGATTACTCACATGGGGTCTATGATGTGTTTTCCAATTCGCAAAGGCTACTACGGCAAGCCCACACATCACATAGGTGCATCTAACCTAAAGTGGCTTCTCATTAGCATACAGCTAAACCCCCAGCCGATCGTGCGATCGTACCAGGACGCTCTGGGCCTAATTACTATTTATACTCGCCCAGACGAGTCTTCAAGTTGTGCTTAATATTCGCAATAGATCTTCGCCGCATCATCAACGGAGATCTCTTCAAAAGCCGCACTATAGGCATCCATGACTTCCCTAATAGTATCCCGATCAACTCCTGCAATCTGTGCCGCCCGCAGGAAATAGCCTATACAGGAATCATTGCTCCAGATCTCCGTTATCTCCATCATCGAGTCTGTAAAGTTGGCCCCTTCAGATTCCGCCAGAACGCCCTGCGCTGACTTGAGCTTTTTCAGATAGTCCTTGATCGTCATATATTAGCCTCCTCGCAGCCTTTTCTATGTAAGAACATCTTACCATACATGGCGGAGAGTGTCAACATATTCAAATAACTAACCGTATAACGGTTTACCCGTTCATATATAAACGGGTAAACCGTTATAAAAAAAAAGAAGCAAGGAACTAATAGCCCTTGCTTCTTTTTTTTACTCCTCCGGTCCTTCTTTACGCGGCAGGCGGGAATGTATTTCGATCGCTTGTAGGTCTTTCAATAGCTTCGTATACACCATCCCAAAGACCGCCCACAGAAAGAGGATACCTAATTGTACAATTATAGTTAGTACTTCCGCCAGCCCCCATTGCAGACATATATTCAGTCATCACACCATGAACCGTTGCGATATACGGTGTAAAAATAACCGCAGAATAGCGATCCTTTCCTTCAGGCCGGAACGTACCAACTACCGTAGTACTCGTAGAAGACGTTGCTGTCGACGTATATGAATACTTTGCCTCTACGGCAGTATCAAGGGCAGTATACACTTTGGAAGTGAATGTTAATCCGCCACTTTTTGTTACAGTTCGTTCGTACGAAGTTGTTGCCGTCACTGTCAGCGTGTCTGCTCTATCGTAAATCTGAGAAACCCGCCTCTGCAGAGTAATATCTGCAACAGGATCTTCTACAGAGGTCGGCGTAAAAGTATATGTAATGCCTCGACGAGCAACAGCATCGGTATCGTATTCACCGTTTTCCTTCAGCATATTACAAATACTGTTATCAGCAACCGCTTGCCTTGTGGTGGCCTTTTCCATAATTTCACGATATTCTGATTCTGTTAGCCGACGCGGAATTCCATTTTCCACGGAAACCGCCATGCATACCGTCGAACCGTCTTCTCGTTTAATAGCAAAAGTATATTCATCTTCGTTTTGAGCTTTGGAAACGGCAAACGTCGGCGTGATCATCGTCAACATAAGAACCGCTGCCAAAAGCATACACAATCTCTTCTTCATCTCTGCTCTCCTTTCATCCTATGTCTATTTCTGTTCTTGTTCTTATTTCCTCTTAATTCATTAAATCATCGTTCTCTACTCCTTTCTGTTCTATTATCGTTCCATCCTGGTAAATCGTTGCAGGAGGAACATAGCCTTTCCATTGCGCAGCCCAATTCTCCCGATCAGCAAGCACTTCATCGATACTTTCACCATCATCCATAATGCGATGGTATTCTTCCTGCGTAAGTCTGTACGGCTGGTTATCCCGAATAACACGAGCATCGGTTACTGATGATCCATCATCCTTTTCTTCTGACCAAGTAGTAAGTTCAGGAGGAAGTTGAATATAATCATACTTTTTTTCTTCTGTCAATTCATCGTCGGAATCCGTACTACCGCAAGCTACAGCAAAGGCCAGTAGAATAATCATAACAAAGACCAGTATACCGGTAACTCTCCGTTTCAAAATCATGATCTCCTTTCACTCTTCTGACCAACAAAGCTGAATATCTCTTATCCGCTTTGCTTGCTTTAATAGTAGACAAAGCCCACAACCGAAACAGTATTCTTAGAATTGTTGCGAATTGCCAAGTAATACGTTCCCGTCATACTCACCTGGATCTTTTCTTTGAATGTACCATCAGCGCCCTTAAAAGAATAAAATTTCTTGTCCGGCGCAATCAGGCCAAAATCCATGTTTGCTTCAGGCGGTGAAAAGGTAAGATTCATCGTAACAACGTCACCCACTTCTAACGGATACGCAGTCACATCCTTTACAGTCTTTCCTGCAGCTATGTCTGCATCGATTCTCTGGGTTGCTCTCGTAGCCAAAAACATTTTCATAACTTCTACTTGGTCGTCATCGATTGCCTCACACACGAGCTCAGACAAGTTCATAATTTGCTTATCTGCAGCAAACGCGGTTCCTACACAACCCAAAACAAGAATACTCGCAAAAACCAGTGCCAAAAATCTTTTCTTCACTTTAATGCTCCTTTTTTTGATAGATCCTGTTCTTCCCACGTCGGCTCATCTACATTGGCACTATCCATCTGCTTATTTTCCCCTTGAAATAGACTTCCATTGGCAAATAGAAAGGAACCAACACATACCAGCACAATCCCAATAAGTACCAAAATGATAATTGCTCTTTTTTTCAGTTTATGACGTCGTTCTTTAGATTCTTTTTCTTCTGCTGTCTCGGTTGGTAATCTTTCACCTTCTCTACTTAATAGATGGTCAACTGGAACTCCATACAGGACACTTAGGCTCTTCAAATTTTCTATAGATGGCACCACCGCTCCTGTTTCCCATCCAGAAATTGCCTGTCGTGATACGTTAATCTCTTCTGCTACTTGCATCTGTGTTAGTCCTTTTTCTTTTCGCAGAAAAATCAGCTTTTCTCTTTGGATCATCTTTTCCTCCCCAATTTTATTCTAAGAAGGCTTTGAATGTAAACCGCACGCGGTTTACATTCAGGCAAGTAATGCTTTCCTTTGCCGATTTCTTCATTTTTACAGGTATTTTTTTAGTCCAAACCTCAGAGCATCATTTATAGATTCTGTGAGATTTTTCCCTTCCTCCAACGCCATTCTACGCAGAGCCTTATCAATGTCCCTATCCAGAAAATAGGCACGCTGCACACGCCCCTCATTCTTCTTTACCTTATCTGCAGGAACTGCTTCCGTTCCCTTCCGGTCTGCGCCGATGATAGACTTGAATGCTGCCTCCTGGTCAAACTTTGCTTTCCCCGCCATTACTCATTTACCCCTTTCAAAAATTCTTCAATAAAAGCTCGGTAGTCCTCCGATACGGTTGACTTATCTGCATAATCAAAAATGTCCTGCCGGTTCGCCTGGGCTTCTTCAACGACAACGGCAGATCGGATGTAGGTCTTATAAATCGGTGCCGAAATATACTCACCAAGCTGCTCCGCCAGCTCTTTCATCTGTCTGCTAATATTTGCTCTGGGATTAAATCTCGTAAACAGGATTCCTCTGATCTTTACTCCTGGATTGCAATACCGTTGCACGCTGGCGACGGTCTCGTTAAGCTGAGAGATCCCCGCTGTCGCAAAGATCCCCGCCGTCGTAGGAATAAGGATATCCGTTGCACAGGTAAATGCGTTCACCGTCAGCACCCCCAAAGAGGGAGGCGTATCGATCACAATGAAATCATAGTTGCCCGCAATCGGTGCTACCGCTTCCTTCAGGCGGTGTTCCTTTCCTGTCTGAGACAATTCCTGCTCTGCGCCGGCAAGCATAATATTCGCCGGCACAACATCATACCCGCCCTTCATGTGCTGCAGGGCATCCTCGATGCTGCTGTCCCGCTTCATTACCTCGTAAATCGTCGGGACATTGTAGCTCTCTGCGCCACAGGCCGCCGAAAAGTTCCCCTGCGGATCAAGATCAATACCGAGTACCCGGTATCCCTTTTCAGCCAGCCCCGCAGCCATTGCCTGGGAGGTCGTTGTCTTGCCTACGCCGCCCTTCTGATTTGCTACTGCAATAATCATCTGCTCACGCTCCTTATAGTGTTCTTTGGTTTGTAGAAATCTATATTTGTATTTTACTAATTTTGTAGATATATAACAATAGAAAAGAGAAGGATTCTTGAAGATCCTTCTCTTTTCTATTGTTACATAGTCTCTTATTTTTTCTCAGCAATCTTCTTTGACTTTTCGCTCATTAAATTTCAAAATTTCGATGAATGCATAGATCGAAGATCCAATAATAGATCCCGACAACAAACTGACAAGCCGATCTGTTTGGTCAGACGTTAACCACTTCTCTACTCCTATAATGTTCATCGTTACTACAATTAGAAGCGCCGAAATAATGTTTACCCACAAAGAGACTCTTATTTTTTTCATCAAGCCTCCCCTTTTTCCCACAACGTAACCTGATAAGCTTTCGTTTTATAGGAGTTAATATCAGGATTATCTTCCCCAAAGTTTGCCACCGGCCACCATTCCATATCGTACATAAGAACACTTTTCTCAACAGTTACAAACGAACCTTTAGTCTTATGGACATATTGATCTTCCTGATAGGACACACACATAGAATGCGGGTCATATCTTTGCAAACCCGAAAGAATCGCCGCAACAAAAGATACGCTTAAGCCCAGAATAGGAGTAACAACAGCTCCAATAATTGCAGTAAATACCGTAAGCGCGACGTTTATAATAGGTGTGCCGATAGAAATATCGCGCTTTTCTACTCTTCTAACAAATTTTGTATAATCACTTGCCGTTCCATATGGGCAGACATCTGTATAATACATGTCTGTTGCATACAATGGAACCGCAATGCCTTCATTAGAATTTATAAGAATATCTTCTCCAGAAACTGTTACTATATTCCCATCTAAGATATATCGGCCATCTCTTGTAATCTCAAGCGTGTTTACAAGAGATCCTTCTTTAATCGTCAAAACATGGCTATTTTCTTTTTTCTGAACGCTAATTTCTGAACGCACGGTATCTGTTAACTGATAAATATATTTTTGTTCTGCCCCCTTCTTGCCCTCGATTGAAATCAGATTTTCTTTTTTTATGTAATGCATATCAAGAAATAACACCGTTTCATCGCTGGTAAGCGCAGCGGACGAACGGGCCTTTACAGAATCAGCAAAGGCTGGTGCCGATAGAGAAAACACCATTATAAAAGCAAGACACATTCCTACAATTCGTTTCAGATACCTCTTTACCATCTCTGTTTCTCCTCTCAAAATAAAATACGCATTAGAAGCGGAAAAGAAAATACTCCGTATCTTCTTTTCCTTTCTTTTTTTATCTTAGTCTAAAAAGTATTATCATGTAAACCGCACACGGCTTACATCTCAGCAAGTATTCCTTGCCTTTATTCTTTTTCGGCAAGTTCCTCTCGGATCTCCGCGAAATACTTCGCTACCGTTCCCCGGTCAATCTGCAGTGCCTTAGCGATCTCAGTCTTCTTTTTGACCTCTGGATGAGTTCGCATATACTCAAAAACTTCTTCCCGCTTGCTGGGCCTACCCTCTCGGTTTCTCCAGTCCCGATTTCCATTGATCTCATCCCTTACGAAATTCATCAGCTTAATATGATCCGATTGCTTCCTCCAGTTTCTTTTGTTGACCGGCATTTTCAAACCTGAAATCCTTGCAATATCATCCCTCGGAAATGTTACATAGTCTTCATTAAACATCTCTAAGGCACAAACTATATCGTCTTTTGTAAATCTGTTAATGTCTTCAACGCTCATATCATCAAAAGCCTGAAGCAGCCCAAAGGCGTCATGGCGCAGCTCGTCCTCATCAATATCACATTTCTTTGCGTAAATTGCCAGGGTCATTATTCCATAAAACCGATGGCCAACCTTGATTTCATCGGAGATCCTACGCAGCCACCAATCATAGAGATCTCGTTTCACCGTCCAGCGCCCTCGATGCTCCTTCTTGACAATCCGGCGCTCGTACCAATCCGGATATTTCTCTTTCGCCTCGGCCAAAGATAGCCGACTCTTTTTCATAAGCTCCTGTATGTACTGCCGCTCCCCACTGCTCTCCGGAATATAATCCAGCAGCTTCTCCAGCTCTACCGCATCACCGAAGCGAAATGCCACCACAGGATACTCCCGCCCTAACTTTGACCCAGATCCAACTACACGAAACCCCTGCAAAATGCCCTGCAGCTGCGGCTCTTTTATCGACGAAGTAAATCTATTCCAAATCTGCCGGGTGAGGGCGTACTTCATTTCCTTTAAGATTTTCTGATTTTGCGGATACATAGGCACAGGCTCTTTCAGCACATAATACAGGTGTAACCCCGTACCGCTGTTTACAATGAAAGTCGCCTTGGGAATAATATCTTTGTTCATCTGATGCAGCGTATCTCTGAGCTGCGGCATACCTACTCCATCCAGATCGAAAGCAATCGCATACAGGTATCTGGCATTCTTTCCGCTGCGATGCTTTCCAAAATATGAAATCGGCGACATAATCGAGAAATCTGTATCCTGGATCTCTGCCAACTGCCCCAGATCGTCTGTAATTAAGTGCCGCTTTGCTCGACCGTCGCCCTCAATCTCCAACGCAACGCCGATTTCTTTGCCACCCTGATCTTTTTGTGGGACAGTCACTGCAATACCATTACCCTTGGAATCTTCAAAATGGCCTTTTCTTTCAAAAGATCCTACTGGGAAGATCTCACGATAAAAGTCATATGGCGTCACCGGCTCTAAGAACTGCTGCATATGGTCATTCTTCTCTTGATAAAGCTCACGAAATCGTTCCATAGTAGTCTGCAGATTCATAGCCATAAAAACACCTCCGACAAAAAGAAAAAGAAGCAAAAAGAAAAATCCGCTGCGGCGGGGAATCGCCTGCGGGCGGGAAGGGGGAAAGGGGGAGCCAAAGAGCGGCCCCTTCGGGGCCTTAAAGAGAAAGTCACCTCCCCCTTTTCCCCCTCGCTCTGGGGCATGGAAATGATGGAAAACCCTGCGGGTTTACCACATTCCCACACCCCGCCGCACACCCCTTTTCCCCCTCCGACTTTCTCCTTAGAAAATATAGCCCTGCTCTATTAAAGGGGGGCGTTTATTATCAATGAAGTAAACCCGCATTTTTGTGTTTTAAGTATACCGCATTTTTTGTGTTTTTTCAAGTGGCATAAGGCCGATATGCGCCCGTATTCGTGTTCTAATTTGTGTTGCAATTTGTCTCACGATATGATACAATGCTTTCAACGGAGGGATGTTGTATGCTTTTTGAGTGGGACGACAACAAGGAGAAGAAAAACATAATCAAGCATGGCATAGACTTCAGTACAGCAGCGCTCGTCTTCCGGGATGAAAATCGAATTGAAATTTTTGATGACGAACACTCCGCCTATGAAGATAGATATATTACCATAGGACAGATCAATGGCGTGGCCATAGTCATCATGGTTGTATATACCGAACGCGGAAATGTTATTAGGCTTATCTCTGCGAGAAAGGCTACCAAGGAGGAAAGGAGTATCTATTATGATTATTCGTAAGGACATTGATTTGAATACGCCGCTGACAGCAGCACAGACCGAAATGCTTGAAGCTCTTGCCGACAGGCCCGTAACTCCGGACGAAGATTGCCCAGAGCTTACTCCTGCCCAAATAGCTCAATTTAAGCAAATCGCCGCAGCCAATCGAGAGGATCGTTGCACACCGATCAACCGCGATTCCATCATTGCAATGATAGCAGCCATCCTGGCACCGGACTACCCCGGAAGTACCATCATTACAGATTCTGTTACTTCCGATCGTCTTACCGATTTTCTCGAAAACGATCTTGGGCTGAAGCATCTGTGCTATATGCGTGGCTATAAAAACGTCATCAACAAATGTAAAGAATTAAATGCAGAAGGTATCATAAGCCCACTGGCTATGGAAACTTCCGGACATGGTTGTCTCAAAGAAAATTATTATCTGGATGACGGCGCTTATCTGGCTGTTAAACTTGTTATCGCCGTTGCAAAAGCAAAACGTGAAGGCAAAACCATTGATCACTTCATTGCGAACCTCTGCACAGAATATGCAGATCGTGAAGTACGTTTCCCGATCCTGACTGATGATTTCCATGCCTATGGTACATCTGTACTGGAAACGTTCAAAAAGAGAGCCCTTCAGTCCGGTTTTGAGCTTCCAAAATCCTATGAAGGTATCCGTATTCGCTTTAGCGGTGTCTGCACCGGCTGGATGCTGTTGAGAGCGTCTCTGCATGATCCGGTAATGGTTCTAAACCTGGAGGGACATACACCAAGAGATCTTGAAATTATCACTGGAATCGCTCAGAGTCTTGTAGAAGGATTCGACAAACTGGATTTATCTGCATTGTAATAAGCACAAAAAAAGAAGCGGTCTTGCCGCTTCTTTTTTGTGCTTATACTTCGGACAAAGTATATAAAGAGTTAGGTTTTTCTCCCTGTGGCTTCCCTTCCACACGGATAAAGGTTTGGTATTTATGTTGGTATTTGAAAATTACTGATTTAGCAGCTACATACTAGCGATATGAAGTAGCATCAAAAGTTACATCTGTTGCTGTATAAATGGAAGCAACGGTTCCACAGTGTGGGCAACGCTGACCATAACTTTTTGTAAGGTGTCCACATAAGTTGCAACGATATTTGCTGTCTGCACCTACACCTGCAAATAATGATTTTTTGTTTTCTACATTTCTCATATGACTTCCCTCCAATTCTTCTTTTCAATTATTTTTCCCTGTTAATTATTTTGTACTTTCTCAAGTACATGCTTATAATATAACATATTTTTGCATCTTTCCAATAGAAAAATCATGCTTTTTAATAATATAAACTTATTAATGTGCGTTTTGTTAAGATATTACCGACTGGAAATGTGTAATGCGCATACTTTATCGAAGTATTTGAAAAGGCTTTCGTTGCATCTGCACAAGTATTATGGTTCATCAATCATTTTTAAACTATGATACTTGTGCAAATTATCCTGATAGCAATCTTTTTGCAAGTTATCCTGATTGGTCTGTTTTTTCAATAATCAAAAAAGAAGTCATACGAAAATTTCTTTTCGTATGACTTCATGAAGTACCTCTTTAAATCTTATACTAACTCAAGAACAACTTCCATTGCTCCGTCACCTTTACGAAGACCGATTTTAACGATTCTTGTATATCCACCGTTACGATCTTTGTATTTTGGTGCGATCTCTGTAAATAATTTATCTACTAAATCAACTTTCTGAGTATCTTTCTTTTTAGCACCTGTCTCTGTTACAGGGTAAAGAACTTTCAGCATCTCTCTTCTTGCATGAAGACGGGATGGCATATCTTTCTTGATTGTTTTCTCTACTTCATCATAAACAGTAACTTTTTTACCATCTACAACTTCTTTTG
>OLPA01002780.1_pt1 | contig 12592 bp, 12 predicted proteins | sample 1672811 | NCBI WGS metagenome assembly OLPA01 (sample SAMEA3136726, study PRJEB25190) | human gut metagenome | biome: human gut; feature: human-associated habitat; material: faeces | place: Austria | collected 2013
GCGAAGCGGCGTTTTGACAGCGTCAAAACGCCCGGCGGAAAGCGCAGTCAAAAAAGTCCGGCATGGACTTTTTTGACAAGCTGTGACAGGGCCCTCCCGTGATCGGGAAGGCCCTGTCAGATTTTTTCAGGCTCGGATATCTTTCCGGCAGTATTTTATGAAAGCCAGAATGACGCCCAGGGCGGTGAAGGCCGCCCCAGCGGCCAGATAGGCTCCGCTAAGGGCACTCTCGCTGAGAATGTCCGCTCCCTCGGCATAGGCAAAGGGGCTTATATATTTGAGGCTTTCCGCCTTTTCGCTTATATTGGCGGCAATATTTACGAAATACAGGCCCATGGAGATCCCCACGCCAAGCCCCGGCCCCCCGGCGCTTAAAAAGGCGGACAGGCCGAAGCACAGGCAGGCCAGCTCAAGCTGCGCCAGGACGTTTGCCAGATGCAGAAGCAAATAGGGCTTCCAGTCCGGCTCCTCCCCTATGGTCAGAACCGAAAGGACGGACAGTAGCAGGACGGCGGCGTTGAGCAGCAGCACCTGGGCCCAGACCGCCAGCAGCTTTTCCAACACCACCCGGCTTCTTTTTATGGGGTGGCTCAGAAGGAACTCCGCCGTATGCTCCCGCTCCTCCCCCGCCAAAGCGCTTACGCCCAGCAGGGCCGCGAACACAGCCCCGCCCAGCCCCAGAATGTTGCCGCACTCTACGGCGTAAAAGCCCATGAAGCTGCCGAAATTTATCCTGTCCATACCAAAGGCGGCGGTGAAAGCCCCCATGGAGGAGAACATATCCCCCATGCTGTCCACTTCCCCCTTCATGTCCGGGTATATGAGCACGCAGAGCACCAGCATGAAGCCGATGGAGGCCGCCCAGATGAGAAGAGATTTAGCCCCCCGCCGAAGCTCATGTTTGAAAATACTCATTGCCGGTCCTCCTTCTCGTAGTAATGCATGAAGATTTCCTCAAGGTCAGGCTCGGTTATGCTTATGTCCGTAAGGCGCATGGCGGCAAGGGCGTCCAGAAGCCGGTTCACGTCTCCGCCGTAAAGGAAGCTGACCCCTTCCGGCAGACGCTGCGCATCCTTTATCTCCGGCAGTTCCGGCAGCGTTTCCGTGCCCCGGAGAACCACACGCCGGGCGTTTGCCCGTCCAAGGGCCTCCACACGGTCGCAGGCGATGACCCGGCCTTCCCGGATAACCGCCGCCCGGCGGCAGTGACGCTGCACCTCGGAGAGCACATGGGAAGAGAGGAAAATTGTGGCCCCCTCCCCCGCGCGCTCTTCCAGAATCCGGAAAAACTCCCGCTGTATCAGAGGGTCCAGGCCGCTGGTAGGCTCGTCCAGAATACATAGGTCGGGCCTGTGCTGGAGGGCACAGACGATAGCGGCCTTCTTGCGGTTTCCAAGGGACAGCTCCCTTATGCGCCTGTTTTTATCCAGCCGGAGCCTCTCGCAGAGGGCCTCCGCCTCCCGGGCACAGTCCTTTTTCCGCAGGGCCGCCGAAAAACGCAGCAGCTCCCCAACCCTCATATTCCTGTAAAAAGCCGCTTCCGAGGGCAGATAGCCCAGGTCGGCCAGAATTTCCTCCCGGTGCTTCATGACGTCCTTTCCAAAAATCTCCGCGCTGCCGGAGCTGGGTCTGATAAGGCCCAGCAGGGTGCGGATCGTTGTGGACTTACCGGCTCCGTTGGGCCCAATGAAGCCGAAAAAATCCCCCTGTTCGACGGCCAGGTCCACGCCCTGTATGCCTCTGGCTTTTCCGTAAAACTTGGTGAGGCCGCTGGTTTTTATGATCTCCATTTTTACTCCTCCCTTCTCAGATAAACGCTTTTCCAGAAATCAAGCATCTGCTTAAAATCCGCCTCCAGCCGCTCCGGCTCCACATTCTTACCCCATTGCACGCTCTCCCAGAGATAGCCCACTGAGGCCAGATACATCTCCCTGTACATTCTCCCAAGGTCCAGCCCCGGTATAAACTTCTCCGGGTCCAGCCCCGCAAGCGCCTTTTCCGCCTTCATTCCAAAATATTTTTTATAGCTCTCCTGGATCTCCGCCTGGAGATTCGGCTCCTTTTCATAAAAAGCCCGGATGGAAAAGGCGGCCATGGCGGGATAGTTCCGCATGATTTCAAGCTTTGCCCGCATCCCCCGCTCCATCATTTCGAACAGATCCCCCGGCTCGTAGCAGCCATAGCGGTTCAGGTATTCCATGGTGAGCCTCGCCGCCTCCTCCCACAGGAACATATAAAGCTCCAGCTTGTCGCGAAAATAATGAAAAAGCAGGGACTTGCTTATCCCGGCCTCCGCCGCGATCTCTGCCACCGGGCATTTTTTATATGCCCCGGAGGAAAAGACCCGGAAGCCCGCATTGATTATCCTCTGCCGCTTTTCCTCCGGCAGAGCGAAAAATTTCCCGTTCACGCTCCCCCTCCTGTCCTGACCGCATCGGTCAATTACCATTATAAGCCGTTGACCGTTTTTGAGAAGCCCCGTGTTAATTTTTTTGCGCTCCCCGGCAGAAAAACTCCCGCCCCGAAAGTTCAGGGGCGGGAGCCTTGCGCTGATGGCCCTTATTTCAGATACTGTCTGTCATAATTGCCTTGGATGGCCTTTACTTCCATCGTGAGCAGGTCGTTCACCGGGGTTGGGATCCCGAAACGGCGGCCATACTCGGAGAGCTTACCGTTAAGCACCTCTATTTCCGTCTGGCGGCGGTTTATGAGCATATCCTGGGCCATGGAGGGGTAATAGTCCCCCATGTTCTCAATGAAATTTTTAAGATGGGTATTTTCAAATTCCACCGGGTCAAAGGGGCAGCCCTTGGCCGTGGCGACGGCACAGGCCTCCCGTACGACGCCCCGAAAAAGTTCCATGCCGTACGGGTCCCGGGCAACCTCGTAAATTTTCAGGCGCAGCAAAGCGCAGACGGTATTGACCGTGCAGTTAATGATGACCTTTTTCCAGATATTGGGCCTGTCGTCCTCATTGAACGCCGCCCGGCAGCCGCCGGCGTTGAAAAGCGCCGCCAGGTGCTTCCCGGCGTGGTCCGTCAGGGGGCCGTTTTCTATGGCCCCAAAGTGCACGAGCGTCCCCTCCACCTCGGTGCTGACGCAGCAGCCGGGTCCTCTCAGGGCCGTGCCCAAAGCACCGGAGCCGACGAGGATGCGGTTCGCGGGGAAATGGCTGAGAAGAATATCGTCATTTCCCAGGCCATTTATCAAAGAACAGACCACGGTGTTCTCCCCTATGCAGGGCATGGCGTTCTTTACGGCATTGTCAAGCTGGGTGGCCTTGGTGATAAAAATCACGATGTCCATAACGCCGATATTATCGGCGTTATATGCAGTTTTGAAGCCCTCAAGGTGATATTTTGTGTCGGGATAGATTATAAAATCCAATCCGTCCCGGCCTACCTTGTCCATGTGCTCCCTGTACAAATCCACGAGTGTCAGGTCCGCGCCGCCCTTCCTCAGGTACCCGGCAAAGACACTGCCGGCGGCGCCGCAGCCTACTACGGCAATTTTCATTTTGTAAAATCTCCCTTTATTTTTAGTAAAAAAGGAACATCAGAACGCGCCCTCGCAGTAGCTTGTGGTGACGGCGCCGGTGGCGGCGGATGAGACGCTTCTGGCGTATTTCACCAGATATCCCGACTTTACCTTAAGCGGCGGCTGCTTCCAGGCGGCTATGCGCTTTGCGATGGTTTCCTCGTCCACGTTGAGGCTGATGCTGCGGCCGGGGATGTCCACGGTGATGCTGTCCCCGTCCTCAATGACAGCGAATACGCCGCCTTCCATGGCCTCCGGGGACACATGGCCGATGGCCGCGCCCCGGGTCGCCCCGGAGAAACGCCCGTCGGTAAGCAGAGAGACTGTCTCACCCAGGCCCTTGCCCACAATGGCGGCGGTGGGAGAAAGCATTTCTCTCATGCCCGGGCCGCCCTTGGGCCCTTCGCACTTGATGACGACCATGTCGCCGGGGACTATTTTGCCGTCCAGTATGGCCTGGGTGGCGTCCTCCATGTCGTTAAAGACCCTGGCCCTGCCGCAGTGCTTCATCATCTGGGGGCAGACCGCAGCGGCCTTAACCACACAGCCCATGGGGGCCAGGTTTCCGAACAGCACCGCCAGACCGCCCTGGGGGCTGTAAGGGGCATCTATGTGGCGGATCACCTCGTAATCCTTCACGAAGTGGCCCGGCAGAAGCTGGCCCACGGTCTTTCCCGCCACCGTGAGGCAGCCGGTGTCGATCAGCCCCGCCCGATTCAGCTCCTGTATGACGGCGTATATGCCGCCGGCCCGGTACAGGTCATCCATGTGGTGATGTCCGTTGGGACTGATATGGCAGAGGTTGGGGGTGCTGAGACTGATCTCGTCAAACTTTTTAAGAGGCAGGGCGATGCCCAGTTCATTTGCGATGGCGGGCAGGTGCAGCGTGGTGTTGGTGGAGCCGGCAATGGCCATGTCCACCCGGATGGCGTTTTCAAAGGCCCGCTCAGTGAGAATGTCACGGGGGCGGATATCGCTCTTCACAAGCTCCACGGCGCTCATGCCCGCCCGTTTCGCCAGGGCAAGGCGCTCGCCGTAATAGGAAGGAATGGTTCCGTTTCCGGGCAGGGCCATGCCCAGAGCCTCAGCCAGACAGTTCATGGAGTTTGCGGTGAACATGCCGGAGCAGGAGCCGCAGCCGGGGCAGCAGTGCTGGGTCAGTTCCTCCTGCTCTTCCTCGCTCATATTCCCGTTACGCACCTTGCCCACAGTTTCGATGCAGGCGCTGTAATCGGAGACCTGCCCCTGATAGTGCCCGGTGGGCATGGGGCCGCCGCTGATGACGATGGCGGGGATATTCATTCTCGCCGCCGCCATAAGGGCGCCGGGTATGGTCTTGTCACAGCTTACCACCAGCACAAGGCCATCAAGGCCGTGGGCCATGGTCATGGACTCAATGCTGTCGGCGATCAGCTCCCGGCTGGGCAGAGGGTACATCATGCCCTTGTGGGCCATAGTAATCCCGTCGCAGATGGCAATGGTGGGAAACTCCACGGGGACGCCCCCTGCCATCAGAACGCCCTGCTTTGCCGCGTCCGCTATGCCGCGCAGATGGAAATGGCCGGGTACGATCTCATTGAAGGTGTTCACCACGCCGATAAGGGGCTTTCTGCCTATGTTCTCCTGAAGATGGCCCGTAGCGTACAGCAGGCTTCTGGCGTCGGCGTGCTCCACGCCCGAATATATTTTTTCGCTGTTAAGCATCCTTTTCACTCCTTTGCCATGGCGTCCTTCGCCGCGTCCACGATGTCCCGCACTGCGAGCCCGTAAGCGTCCAGCAGCTCCGCCGCCTTGCCGCTGCGGGGATAAATGTCCATAAGGCCCAGGCGGCGCACCTTGCAGGGATGGTAATGGCAGGCTACTTCACAGATGGCACTGGACATGCCGCCGTAAATGTTATGATCCTCCACGGCCACGGCACAGTCAGTCCGTCTGAGCACCTCGGCCACGCCCTGACTGTCCAGCGGCTTGACGGTGGAAACGTCTATCAGCGTTCCGTCCACCCCCTCGGCATGGAGCTGCTCCAGGGCCTCGATGGCCCGGTTCATGATAAATCCGGAGGCAAAGATGGCCACATCGTCGCCATAGCGCTTCACTTCCCGGATCTTTCCGAACGCATAGGGGGTTCCCTCGGGGAAAACCTCCGGTTCCCGGCCGCTGCCCAGGCGCAGGTAGGCGGGGCCTTCCAGCGCCATCATGGCCTTGGCGGCCTCGTAGGCCTGCTGCGCGTCGGCGGGGGTAAGGATCTTCACGCCGGGCATGCTGCGCAGGATGCCCACATCCTCATAAAACTGGTGGGTAACCCCTTCCCGCTCGCCGCCCAGCATACCGCCGTTGAGGCCGATGAGCTTTACGTTCAGGCCCGGGTAGGCGATAAAGGTGCGGATCATCTCGCAGGCACGCATGGTGAGAAAGCCCGCGTAGGAGACGACGATGGGCTTCATGCCGGTGGTGGCAAGGCCCGCGGCAATATCCACCGCGTCCTGCTCGGCTATGCCTACTTCTATCACTCTGTCGGGAAACTCCTCCCGGAATCTGGTGGCTCTGGCGGCGGCGACGGCGTCGGGAGAGATGATGACGATTTTGTCGTCCCTGCGGGCGGCCTCGGTGATCGCCAGCATTGCGGCTTCACGGGTACTTTTCGTATTCATTCTGCACCTCACATTTTGTCCTTGAGCGCTTCGCGGGCGAGCTCAACTTCTTCCTCTGTGGGAACCCTCTTGTGCCAGGCGTTGTTGTCTTCCATGTAGGGGATGTTCTTGCCCTTAAGCGTCTTGCAGGCAATGAGGGAGGGTCGGTCCGTAAGCTTCTTGGCCTGGGCTATGGCCTCTTTTATGGCGGCAACATCATGGCCGTCTATGCTCTGGACATGCCAGTGAAAAGCCTCCCACTTGTCCTGCACCGGGTAAAGGCTGCTCAGCTCCGTTACCTTGCCGCCGGACTGATGATTATTCAGGTCTGCAAAGACGATAAGATTCCCGGCCTTCATCTTGGCGGCGGCCATGGCTGCCTCCCAGATGATGCCTTCTTCCTCCTCGCCGTCGCCCACAATTACATAGACATAGTTCTCTATCCCCTGCATTTTGCAGCCCTGAGCCATGCCCAGGCCGATGGCCACGCCGTTGCCCAGGGAGCCGGAGACCGTATCCACACCGGGGATCTTGTTCATGTCGGGATGGCCCTGCAGGAAGCTGTCAAGAGAGCGCAGGCCCTTCAGCTCCTCCAGGGGAAAATAGCCCTTTCGGGCCAGAGCCGCGTAGAGGATGGGGCAGGCATGGCCCTTGGAGAGGACAAAACGGTCCCTCTCGTTCCAGCGGGGATTCTGGGGGTCCAGCTTCATCTCGTCGAAAAAAAGCACAGACATGATATCGGCAATGGACATGCAGGGGCCCGGATGCCCGTCACCTGCCGCGTGCACGGTCTCGACCACATCGAGACGCAGGCGGTTCGCTATGCGGGAGAGTTCATCAACGGTCATATCAAATAGCACCTCCGATTTTAAATATCCTATGTAGGATGTTTAAATCCTACCAACAAGCGCGCCATTTGTAAAGCCATTCTTTGTCAAGACTTTGATTTTTGTATACTTGCCTGTTTTTTACCCGGCAAAATTGTGCAATTTTCAGGTTCCGGCGATTCCCGCCCAAAAAATATTCATATTGACAGCCAGGAATTAAGCAAGTATTATAATATATTAGTGGTTTTTCAGCCTAATTTACTTATGGAGCGGGACATGGACAACAATAAGCCTGAACTAAAATACTCGGTGATAAAAAGCGCCTCTGTGGTGGAGTCCGTCAAGGACTGGATCATCGATCAGCTTATAAGCGGCAGTCTTCGCCCCGGCAGCAAGCTGCCCACGGAGGCGGAACTCTGCGCCAACATGGGCGCCAGCCGCAACTCCGTCCGGGAGGCAATCAAGCAGCTTGAGGCTTATGGCGTCGTGTATATAAAGCGGGCCGAAGGCACCTTTGTAAACGACAGTTTTGAGCCCAAGATGCTCTCCCCTGTGCTATACAGCCTTATTCTCCAGAATAACCGCTGGGAGGATTTTGTGGACCTGCGCCGGGCCATTGACATCGGCACTCTCTATGTGCTCATGGGCAAGCCTTTGGGTGAGGAACAGATTTCCCGGCTTCGGGAGGCCCTTCTGGCCCTTGAGGCGGCTGTGAGCTGCGGCAGCCTTGACGTGGTAAAGATAACCGAGGCCGACTGTAACTTCCACAATGTCATTATCTCCCTCACCGAAAATCCCCAGCTTAAGACCCTCTCCGAGTATATAAACCGCATTACGGTTCCCAGCCGGGAAAAAACCACTGAGACTGTCATCGCCGGCGGCGAGATTGATTCCTACATCCGCCTGCACCGGCAGATGTTCCATGTGATAGAGCAGGGAGACAAAGCCGGAATCGAACGGGCCGTGCTGGACCACTATGTTTTCTGGGAGCGGTACTCTGACTGAGCTTTTTAGCGAATATTCAATCCGTAGCCAGCAATAGTCAGATTTTTTGGCTGTTCTTTTTCGTTTATTGCTTTGAAAGCCGTATCGGCGTCATGGCAACGCTCCCTACCACTCTCACCCCCGCTAAAAATACTGTGACCCGGGTGGCCCGGGAAACGGGAAGGCATGCTGAGCCGGTGGACTGTCTGGTGGACGGGGCTTTCGGCCTGGATCAGGAGCAGTTCTGCGCCCGGCTCACAGATGCCGCAGCCGCCATTGCGGAAAAGGTAGACGTGGTGGTCCTGGCACAGGGAAGCATGGCCTATGCCGAGCCCCATCTGGAGCGCGTGTATGGAAAACCCTTTTTGGGCAGTCCCCGCTTCGGCGCAGCTGCGCTGAAAAAAGCGCTGGAGCGCAAGGGGCTTATCTAAGAAAATTTCATATCCGGGAATCCTATAAATGGCAAGCTGCCTCCGTTTAATTGGACGGGGCAGTTTTTTTACTTGTTTAAAACAGAAGAAACCACCTGATATACGTCAATGTTTTTACTTCCTTTTAGTCAAACTGTTCAAGTCGCTTGTTTGAATCTTGTCATATGTCCCAATTTACATCTGCTTTTAGGCGTGTTAACATTGTGTCAACATAGTATGTAGTATGTACTAGAGATAAATCTTCGGCATAAGAGGTATGAATATGAAAGTAGGTCTGATTTATACAAGCACAACGCCCGAGCTTATTGAGCTTGTGGAACAGGAAGTGAAAAAGCAGCTGGGCGATGGCGTTGAACTGCTCAGCTTACAGGACCCCAGCATTCTGGCAGAGGTCCGGGAGGCGGGCTATGTAACCACGGCCCCTGCGGCAAGGCTTATAGGAATGTACATGAAGGCCGCCGAAGAAGGGGTTGACGCCATGCTGAACCTCTGCTCCTCTGTGGGCGAAGTGGCCGACTGCGTCCAGGACACGGCCCGCTATATCGGCGTGCCCATCGTCCGTGTGGACGAAGAGATGTGCCGGGAGGCGGTACGGCTTGGAAGCCGTATCGGCGTCATGGCAACGCTCCCTACCACTCTCACCCCCACTAAAAATACTGTGACCCGGGTGGCCCGGGAAGCGGGAAAGCATGTTGAGCTGGTGGACTGTCTGGTGGACGGGGCTTTCGGCCTGGATCAGGAGCAGTTCTGCGCCCGGCTCACAGATGCCGCAGCCGCCATTGCGGAAAAGGTAGACGTGGTGGTCCTGGCACAGGGAAGCATGGCCTATGCCGAGCCCCATCTGGAGCGCGTGTATGGAAAACCCTTTTTGGGCAGTCCCCGCTTCGGCGCAGCTGCGCTGAAAAAAGCGCTGGAGCGCAAGGGGCTTATCTGAGGAATTCCGTACCTGGAGAGGGTACTGAAGAAAAGAATAAATTTTAATATGAAAGGAAGCAACAAAATGAAAAAGCTCTTTGCAGTTATTCTTGCGCTGGCAATGGTATTTGCCCTATGCGCCTGCGGCCAGAGCGCCGCTCCCGCCGCCTCTGAAGCCCCTGCCGCCGAAGCCTCCGAGGCCCCTGCCGCCAAGGCTGTCGTCCTGAAGATCGGCATCTCCACCAATGAGGAAGACCCCCGCGCCAAAGGTGCCCTGCAGTTCATTGACGAGATCACTGAAAAGACTGGCGGCGCCGTCACCGGCCAGCTCTACCCTGCCGGCCAGCTGGGCGGCGATGCAGACCTGATAAACTCCCTGGCTCTGGACGCCGGTACCGTTGACATCATCATTACCGACGCCTCCAATTTTGCCACCTACTCCCCCAAGATGGGCATTTCCGCCCTCCCCTTCCAGTTCGCCGACTTTGACGAAGCCTGGGCTTTTATGGACAGCGAAGTGCAGGCCAAGGCCGAGGAAGAGCTTCTTGCCAACAATATGCGCGTTCTTGCTCACTACTGCAACGGCTTCCGCTGCGTCACCAACAGCAAGGCCCCTGTTGAAACGCCGGACGATATGAAAGGCATGCTTATCCGCACACCCGAGAACCCCGTCATCATGGCCACCATGACGGCCCTGGGTGCAAATCCCCAGCCTCTGGCCTTCAACGAGCTGTACCAGGCGCTCCAGCAGGGCACTTACGACGCCCAGGAAAATCCCATTCCTGTTATTTATAACAACAAGCTCTATGAGGTACAGGGATATTTGTCCGTAACCAACCACATTTACTCCGGCATGTGCTTTACCATTGCCGAGAGCGCATGGCAGAAGCTGAGCGCCGAGCAGCAGGAGATTCTTGCCGCCGCCGCTCAGAACTCCGCTGAGCTGGACCGTGAACTGAACAAGCAGCAAACCGATGACTTTGTGGCGCTTCTCGAGGAAGCAGGCATGAAGATCAACTACCCCGAGCTCGCTCCCTTTGCCGAAGCTACCGCGACCGTGCTCACCGATAACGCCGACGCTTACGGCGACTTGCTGGATAGGATGGCCGAGTGGAAAGCCGCCAGGGGATAACGATAAAAATTTTGATTTTTAGCTATTGACTTTAAATGAGGCCGCCGCCCCAAAGGCGGCGGCCTGTGTTCAAAAAATTTTTCCCCGGCACCGCCTTTTGAGAGATTGGAGAGAAAAAGCTATGCTTAAGAAGCTTCAGAGATGGCTCGACAACGCCGCCACTTTTACAGCGAGCCTTCTCATTGCCGCCATGTTCTTTGTCCTTGTGATCAATGTTATCCTCCGGGCAATACCCGCGGTTGGCGGCTTTAAGTGGTACATGGAATTCAGCCAGTATGCCAATGTTTGGGCCATGCTCATAGGCGCGGCCGGCGTGGCGGCGCAGGGCACTAACCTGCGTGTGGAAATAATCGACGGGATAAGCCGCAGATTTTTATGGGGCAAAAAACTCACGCGCTCCATTGTTGATATCTCGCTCATAGCCTTTTACAGCGTAATGACTGTCAGCGGTTGGCAGCTGTCCCAAAGGGCGGTGCAGGCCGTTTCCACCATGCCGGAGTTTAAAATGGGCCAGGTTTATGTCATTTTCCCCATTGCCGGGGCCATATGCCTTGTCTCCGCTGTGATCCACCTGCTTGTTACCCTTGCGGAAAAAACAGAAAAAGGGGAGGCTGAGGCAAAATGATAACATGGCTTCTTATAAGCTTCGCGGTCATGATGCTGCTGAGCGTACCCATAGGGATATCCCTGGGTTTGTCCGCCATGGGCGGCATCCTCTTTCTTGACGGGGGCAGTCTGGTCACTGTGACGCAGCGTATGTTTGAAGGCATGAACAGCTGGGCCCTGCTGGCCATTCCCCTTTATACTTTTGCGGGCTACACGATGTCAAAGGGCGGTATTTCTCAGCGGCTCATGGACTTCTGCTATTCCATTGTCGGCCACATCTACGGCGGCCTTGCTCATGTGAATGTGCTGGCTTCCATGATTTTTGCCGGTATCTCCGGTTCTGCCGTTGCAGACACGGCGGGGGTATCGGGCATGTTCATGCCCTCAATGATTAAGAAGGGTTATTCCAAAGAGCTTACTGTCACAGTTACAGGCGTTTCCTCCACCGTGGGCATCATCATCCCTCCCTCTATTCCCATGGTCGTAATTGCAGGGATATGCAGCATATCCACCGGCAAAATGTTCCTCGGCGGTATTATCCCCGGTATTCTTCTGGGTATTTCCCAGATGCTTATCTCCTATTTCTTTGCCAAAAAAGAGGGCGTGCAGCCGGAGCCCGGCCACTTTTCCATAAAAGAAGTCGGCCGCACTTTCCTTAAAAGCTGGCCTGCGCTTTTAATGCCCGTCATCATAATTGGAACCATCTCCTCCGGCCTCGTCTCCCCCACTGAGGCAGGCGCCATCGCAGTGGTCTACGGCCTTGTCTGCGGCGGGCTGGTGTATCGGGAGCTCACATGGAAGGATCTGAAATTCTGTTTTACTGAGACCGTCCGTGTATCGGCCCGCATCTTCGTGGTCATTGCCGGCGCCAAGCTCTATACCATCCTGCTCACCACCGCCGGCTTTGACAAATGGCTCACCGGAGTAATGCTGGGTTTCAGCACCAATCCTGCGGTCATCCTCATTATGATTCTGCTGCTGTTCTTTGTTGTGACCATGTTTATGGAGTCCATCGCGGCGCTGACGCTTTTTATGCCCATCATCTTCCCCATTGCCATGAGCGTGGGCATAGACCCCATCGTTCTTGGCGTGCTGGTGACCGTTATGATCGGTATCGGACTTGTTACCCCGCCGGTGGGTATGTGCATCTATGTGGCCTGCGATCTGATGAAGATCCGCGTGGGGCAGACGACAAAATACCTCATCTGGTACATACTCGGCGCCTTTGCCGTGGTAGCCATACTGATCGCTTTCCCCCAGCTCATCACCTGTATGGGCGGTTTTATCCGCTGAATTTCAAAAGGCAGAAGGGGCTGTAGCAAAATGCAAAAAAGCGAAAACAGCCCCGTCTAAAAGTTTAGAAAACGGGAGAAATCGCATTAAATCTGCGGTTTCTCCCGTTGAATTATCAGGGCAATAGTTTCAAAAATCAATTTTGCTACAGCCCCTTCTGTCTGAGACTATCAAAAAACGCTTAGCGACGCGAAAAACAACTGCGCCGCGGGGGAGCTTGAGGGGGCAAGGCCCGCC
>OLPA01002786.1_pt1 | contig 12587 bp, 10 predicted proteins | sample 1672811 | NCBI WGS metagenome assembly OLPA01 (sample SAMEA3136726, study PRJEB25190) | human gut metagenome | biome: human gut; feature: human-associated habitat; material: faeces | place: Austria | collected 2013
TTTCATCGGGAAGTTGGTCGATTGGATAGGCAAAAACGTCTTGCCGCTTTCGGAACCGAAGCAAGTCAATGCATTCATAATAGACAATTTGACGAAGCCATGCGGCCACACAGTCGTCTTTTCGGAGCGTGCTGCCGTGCTGCCATGCTTTTAAACAGGCGTTTTGCACTGCATCCTCCGCGTCCTGATTATGGCGCAAAATCCTATATGCCTGAAACAAGAGCGGCTGGTAATGTATATGTATGATTTGAGCAAGCGTTTCCCGTTCCATTTCATTAGTTCCTCACATCCGCCATCAACGACCGAATTTGGTCGTGCTTCTTGCGTTTTCCGTCCATATCTCTTTCCATTCATTTCGCGTTTGCTCACGTTGCGCAGCGCGATGGATTGTATCCTTGAGCATGGTGCTTATATAGGGCGGCGTTTGAATCGGCGGCTGAAACAGCAATTTGATTTGTGTGACAAGATACCGATACCAATACAAGGACCAGGGCATATCTGAATGATTATCTTCGGCATTCTTATTCTCGTCCTCGGGAAACCGTTTCATCTTGCACATAGACGGCCTCAACCCTTTCGGTCTGTTCTGTGTCTGGGTCGGAAACAGATAAATAAATTCGATCCGGTAAATCCTCCATTGCATACGAGTTCATGGAAATAGACCCTTTTGGCTCTAGGGGCTGACCACTTTCATCAATCAGCTCAACAAAAAAATATTTCTCGCTATTCCAGTCTACCAGAAGGTAGGTGGCCAACGGTGTTTGGACCAGCTTCACAGATTCAAAAGGCACCTCATCTTTTGCGCGGAGTACATGATAGATTCGTTCTTTGTATGGCCCCAAGGGCTGAAGGGGTAACGGAAACTGATACGTACCATGAAGATCATATTTTCCATTGTACAAATTGACATCATAGATTTGAATGCTCCATGTGATTGTAACAGGTTTTTCCCCTCCGGCAAGTTGGGCACCACTAAACAAGATGAATTGATTTGGAGTCTCCTGCAAAGCATCCAGAAAGTAAAGCCCCAAAGCATCAAATTCCTGTGGATAAGCATAAACCGCTATCAGTTGCTTATGTTCCTGTTGGGCTACTTGCGCAAAGGACCGTTTATCATTACAAGGCCCCTCGATATAGTAACCAACCACAGGTTCTTCCGGCGTCATTCCACCCGGTAAAACCAGAACCGACTCCGGGTCCTCCGGCCAGGCAGTTGCAGCAGTATACAGCCATTGCCCATCGTAAAGGACTTCATCAAAGCTTACCCGAACGGGACCACAGACAGCTTCATCTGCCGAAAAGGAGGAGTGCATTCGGTCGAGTATTTCCTCTGTAAGGGGGACTCCGTAGAGATTCAAATACCGCGCCAGTTGGCTTTCCGTATTCAGGGTGTCTTGCTTTGAAGCAAAGCTGAACCCAGGTATCAGAAGGGTTAAGGCCAGTCCTATAAGCAGCCATTTTGCGTATGGAGATCGCATGCCTTTTGCTCCTTTATTCGGTCTTTGTTATTGTTCTTCCATTTCCAAAATCCAAGCAAGGCCGTCCAGTTGATCGACAAACTGGTCCACAGTTAAGTAGCCCATGCTGAATTGGTTTCTCAGCTGCTTTGCGTTCTGCCCTTCCTCCGTGGAAGGGTCAAAAATGCTGGGAGGCTGAAAATAGAGGCTGTCGCCGTACTCACGGTATATCTTCAAATCACTTTCGGAAATCAGATAGCGCTCTTCTGATTTGGCCATGGCCTCCCACTGTTCTTTTAAATTTGTTATCTGCTCACGCAGCATATTTTTCTCCAAGGGGTCAATTTCGTCTGTCATTCTTTCTTCTAACGCTTCTATCTCCAACCGGCGTGCGTCCATCATTTGAACATAGGCCGGATCTTCTACGGGCTGTGCGTCACGATACAAATAAGCGCCTATTTCCGGAGCCATACAGCTTACACAGTTTTCCAGATATTCAGTTGCCAACTGGGGGTGCTGGCTACGAGCATTAAGAAATGAGACATAAAGTGTGGATTTTATCAGGATAGGCTGATCGGTCGTCAGCCGCAAAGGAACCAGATACTTCAGTTCCCGCATGCCATATAAATCCTCAAAAAGACTCATGCTGCCCTTTTGAATCGGCTCAAACAAATAGAGTGCTTTGCCGATTTCCTGACATCGCTCCAGCAAATTCCGAAATACAGGTGTGTTAAATCGTAGTGGCTCGCCTGCATAATTGCATTGCATAATGTGATTTTCGACCAAACGATCTACCAGATAGCTGATGTAGCTATGCTCACCATATTGCTCGCCATCAAAGAGATTGCTTACGCTGATGTCATCCTCAGGGGTCTCACGGATGCGTTCCACCCAGTATTCCAAAAAATCAAGGAATTCCTCAAAGGAAGAGGGTACGTCCTCCCGTGACAGTCCTGCAGCTTCCCATGCGTCTGGACGATAGGTATAATACCCAACATAGCAATGAAAAGGCGCTCCATATAACTGACCTTGATAGATCAGCATTTGACGAATTGGACTATGCATCTTTTCCAGCTCACAGTCCAGCAGTGAACTGTCTAACGGTGAACAATAGCCTTTTTCCATCATCTGACAAAAATCAAAACTGCTGCTAGTCATTGCAAAGGTATCGTAAGGAAACTCACCTGTCAAAAAGGCGCTGATTATTTCATTGGTAGATAAAAACAGATTGGTTTCCGTATGAATTGTCAATTCGGGATGGTTTTGGGCAAACTGTTGGTATTCACTACTGTTTTTATCGCTCCCCGCAAGATAAAGCGTAGTATCGGCCATAGCGCATGAGGAAAGCGTCAGCCAGCAAACAAGTATGGAGGACACCAGGCGATTCTTTTGCAAAGTCACTTTCAATGCTTATTCCTCCCTATTCCTTGGCCTCTTACCAATCCATCTCATCTTTATACATGCAAATGCCGTATTTCCGGATCTCCTCCGGGACGTCTTCCTCTCTCGTTTTTACCCCCAAGATGAAATCATAGCCCCATTCCTGGGATTTAATATAGTATGCAATATAATCCAGAGCCAAAGGAATGTCCATAGCCATCGGGTTTACAACCATCACCCAGTTCCCTTCGTCCCATATTGCAAAGGGAATGGCGATCAGTCTGCCGTCCTCGCTGTAAAGGCTGGTTGGAATGGGCATGTTGGTCGTATTTCGCGAGGACAAGTAGGGATCCGAAGAAAAATCATAGAGAAGTCCAGCCTCATCCAATGACGCTAGTTCGCTTATATCGCTGATCGCAATTTCCGCAACATCCCATTCCGACGGGTTGCGAATCAGATCTTGCAACGTCCAGTCGCGACCATCGGAGGGGGAAAACAATTTACGTCCGTTGACGGAACACCGCACACGCACGATTCCTTCGACCGACCGTATCTGAGCAGCTGTTCGTCTGTTCAGAATGGGAGTGGAAAAAACATCGGGGACTCTGGGAGAATTCTTTTTGCTACCGATATCTGCCTGACAGATCAGGAGTGTTGCATCATCCGTTTGGGCATCATAATCGTAACAGTAGACTGAATACATCAGGACCGGATCGACGGGAAAGATGTCTTTCAAATAGTGAGGAAGCAACCACTGAAACAAAGCAACCTCATCCGCCGGAAAAAAGCCCGCGGCTTTGATAAGCCCTGCATCTGCCAGTTCCTGCAAATCCACATCCTTTGACGATACGATCGCCAGATCCCAGCTTTCCGGCTCATTGATCAAATCCACCCTCGTTCCACCCAGACGTATGTTCAGAGGCCAGGAAAAGTGGGTTCCGTCAGAATGTTCGTTCCAATAGTCCAGAATGCGAAGACGCAATTCCTTTCCATCCTTTGCGTTCCATGCGTTTAAGATGGACGCGATACGTGGGGAAACCCCTGTTTCTTCACAAACTGCCAGTGTAAACATTGAGCACAGGAAAACAAGTGCAGCGAATAATACAATCCTTTTTTTCATTTCCTTTTCCTCCCTGAATCCCTTTTCCTTTCCTTGGCATAACGGCCTCGTCTGACAATGCCTGCAAATCCATTTGCAGGTTTAAGGATTCGAATTTCATTCAGAGGATAGAACCTCCAAACATACATGTTCCCCTTACCAATCCATCTCATCTTTATACATGCAAATGCCGTATTTCCGGATTTCCTCCGGGACGTCTTCCTCCTCTGTTTTTTCCTGTGTATAGAAGCCCCATGCCCATTCATCGGTTTTGATCCAGTGTGTCACGTAGGCCATGGCCTTCGAAAGGTTCTGGCAGCGCGTATTGGCGACCGTTACCCAAAAGCCGCTTTCCGCGGGGCCGTAGTAGGGGATATAGGGAATCGCGATCAGCCTTCCGTCTTTGCTGTAAACGCCGCTTGGAACAGGCCAGTCATAGCTGCGGGTCAGCCAGAAGTTGTCCTGCGAAAAATCATAAAGCAATCCCGCCCTGTCGAGCGCGTCCAGATCACTTTCGTTTTGGATGAGGATGTTTGCGACATCCCAATCCTGGGGCCTTGAAAGCAGGTCGTCTATCTCCCAATTCAGCAGTTCACCCGGTTCCACCTTAAACGCGATAGGGGGAGCTTCGACGCGTACAATGCCCTCTACGCCGCGCACCGTATCTGCGGAACGCCTGCCCAGGATCGCGCGGGCAAACGGACCGGGAACGCCGCTTGGCTCTCCCGAATAGTGTTTGCAGATCAAAAGTGTGGCCTCGCCGGTCGCATGATCGTAGTCGTAAAAATAGACTTGATGCGCCAGAAATGGATGCTCCGGCAGCAGGCCCTGCAGTTCATCGGGAAGAAGCCACTGCTGCAGAATAAAATCTTGAGTAGGAACAAATCCATACTCCTGCACCAATCCCTCATCCGCCAGTTTCTGCAAGTCCACATCCTTGGAGGACACGATCGCCAGATCCCAGCTTCCCGGCTCGCTGATCAGGTCTCCCGTTGTCCCGCCCAAACGTATCTTCGCGGGCCAGGAGATGCGGTTGCCGTCAATATTTCTGTTCCAATGATCCAGTATGCGTGTATACAGTTCCTGCCCATCCTTTGCGCCCCATTGTTCCAAAATGGCTGAAGCACCGTCAAAAAGCGCTTCTCCACACGCTGTGTTTGAAATCAAAATAGGAATGAAGCAACAGACAGCCATTAGGTAAATCAGGAACTTTCGCATACTTACCTCCATCTGATGAAGTCCAAGGCAGGAAATGCAAGCATTCCTGCCTTGAGCAAAAAATTCTACATAAATTTGATTCTATCGGTTACAATCTTTCTTTGTATTCTAACTTTAATAATCATATACAAAGTATCCATGAAATTCTAGTAGCCCAGAATCCCTATTATCAAGCCGCCCCCTAAAAGAAAGACCGGAGACGCGACCTTGATAGTTTACACCATATCCATGAGACTCTGCACTTGGTCCAGAATATACCCATGTTGCACTTGCAACATCCGTTCCTTTATGTACACGAGCAACAGCGCGATGAGTTGGGGACAAATTGCTGGAGCTTGTGCTAAGAGAGACCTGCCATAAGTTGGTTGTTTTCGTAATATCATAGCATCCCGTTTTGAACTCGGTCGTGCTTTCTGTAACAATATCAAACCATTTTCGTTCTGCTAATGCGCTACCAGCAAACGCGAAAACCATGATCAGGACAAGGACCAGAGCCATTGCTTTTTTCATGAAACTTCCTCCTTTTCATGTGCGCATCTCTTTTACGAAACGTTTACAAATGTCATTCTGAAGAATCACGCAACCGAACCAACGGACTCATCTCCCGGCGAATGATGCGGCCTGGTTCATACCCAAAAAGAATTATTCTGCTTGCTTTTGCAGCTGCTCAGGCACAGGAGCTTCATAGGAACCATGCGAACTCGGGATTCCTGCATAAATCGATCCATATTGATACATCCAACTGGCGATGATGGACCATAGTGCCGACATCCTGTTCATCCTCCTTTTTCTTTTGTTTTGCTTGCATGATAGCATAAAAACATCTCTCTAACGACTTGTGGCGCGGAATGGGTCCGAGATGGCGCAGAACATACTCGGAATGCCTGATTTTGAGAATTTATTCCGTACATATCATAAATATGGCTTTGCAAGCAGCTTGGGGTCCGCTCCGATTCCCTGCTGGAGATGATGGACAATCGTACGCTGCTTATGGATGACCTGTGTAGAATAGATTCAAATTGTTTTATTGTGACGTTTTATGCTTGCTTGAACTGTTCAGACCCTTTGGATGAATAACACGTTACATAAATCGCTAATTCAGGCATCATTGACAAGAAAAACCGCATCAGGTATCCTATTCGTATCATCCAAACTACATACAAGTAGGAAGGAGGCTATGCTGCTATGCACATTGTGATTTGCGAAGATGAGCATTGCTTCCAGAGAGTAATTTGTAATGCCATCGACGAATGGAAGCATACATCAGGTCAGCAAGACATTTCCTATACCTGCTTCGCCTCATCCGAGGATCTTTTGGCAAGCTGGGAGAGCGGGCTGCCTGTAGGACTTCTCTTTTTGGATATTCAAATTCCTGGGGAGCTCAGCGGAATGGCACTAGCCAAAATCATCCGCCAGCGGGACCCGACCGTTTCGATTGTTTTTGTTACCAATTACTCGGATTATGTGTTTGAGGGCTATGTCGTCAATGCACTTCGATATCTGAAAAAGCCTGTAAACCGAGAGGATATCTTCCAGTGCCTGGACATTGCATACCGCCGCTTCTCATTATTATCAGAGAAAAAGCTGTCCATCGTCCGCAGGGATCAACGACTGGTGATACCCTACTGCGATATTGTTTATATAGAAATCCAGTCGCATTATCTTCAGCTGACGCTTTATCAGTCAACGGACAAACCGGAAATACGCGCCCGACTGCGGGATTTTGCAGCGGCACTCCCGCAATCGCTGTTCTGCCAATGTCATCGGAGCTATATCGTGAATCTGGATCACATCCGGAGGTTTACCAGGGACAGCCTGACGCTTTCCAACCATGATACAATTCCTGTTTCACAGACCTTTGTTTCAATGCTGAAAAAGCGTTACGACTGGTACTATACGGGCAAGAGGACAGCCTTGCGGTAACAGGAAAGAAGGATGAAACATGACGGTTGGATGGACGGTTTTCGAAATTTTGATCAACATTTACCAGTCTGTCATCTACCTGCTCTTTCTGAAGAAATGCGTACCCATTACAAGGTCCAGCCGACTGGCAGATTGTTTGTGTGTCGTAGCCTGTGCCGGCTTCCTTACGCTCTATCTGTTTTTCGACATTCCGTTTACAGACAGCTTTAATGTCATCATCTACTTCCTCTATTTGCGATATGTATCGAATGAGCGCTGGTATGTGCTGGGAATTTGGACGATTGTTAAAGAAGTGATCGTGGTTGCAACTGTTGGTCTGATGCTGGCGCTGTCCCGCACACTGACCTCAGCGACCCATGAAATGCTGATGGAACCCGGTGCGCTTAGGCTTCTCTTTGTGGCATCAACCAATCTTGTTCTTTTCCTTGTGTTTTTTATATTCTCACGCAGGATTCAAAGAAATGGCTCCCCGCTGGCCGTTCCTGCTTTGTTGTTTTTTCTGGGCATCAACATTTCCATCTTCTTTGCCATTGAAATGCTGTTCTCCATTCAGATTCTCAGTTTTAGCGATACGGATTGGCACATCTTTGCTGCATATGGCGGCATGATTGCATGTTCTATTTTGTCTGTATTTCTATATCATATGATGACGGATGTAGTGCATAAGCAAAATCAATCGCAGATGGCGCTCAACCATGCACAGCTGACCCGGCAGCATCAACTGGAGTTGACGGACATTTACCAGGAAACCATTGCGCGTCAGCATGATTTTAAGCATCAGATGCAGACACTTGAACAACTGGTTGCCCAGGGGGACGCGCAAGCCGCCAAGGAATATCTGGATGAGTACAGGAAAAAGGTTCAGAGCACGCAGCGGTACATCACCGGCTCCATACCAGTGGATGCGCTGCTGGCATCGAAGAGTCCGGCCTACAAACAACACCACATTTCTTTTTATCTAGAACCCTATCCGCTCAGCGACCTGCCAATTGACGAGGTTGATTTCTGTACTATTGTAGGAAATCTATTAGATAATGCCATCGAAGGGGTCAACCGAATCCAGAACAAACACACCAAGCGCGTGATTCGTTTGAGCTTCCATAGAATCTGGGATACATTTATCATCCGTTGCGAAAATAATATGGAACCTGGTACCCTTAGGAGACAGGCAGCAGTTTTTTTGTCATCAAAAACAAAGGATGCCGCTATCCATGGATTCGGAATTCGAAATATTGAACTGATCGCTCAAAACGCAGACGGTTTTTGCACCTTTGAAACACAGGGGCATACCTTTATTGCAACCGTAACTTTGCCCTATCCTCTTCCAAAGGAGGATGAAACATGCGGCAATTAGCCGAATGGATTGTTTGCGCTCTGGAAAGACGAAAAGCAACGTCCGTTTCTGACCATAAGGTATATGTTTACGGCTTTGAAGCAGCCCTATATACACTTTTCAGCACAGCAGGGCTCATCTTGATTGGTAGCCTGCTTGGACGCCACATCGAATCGTTAATCATCATCGCCTTTTTTTACACCAACCAGACCTTCGGCGGCGGTTTCCATGCTTCGACGCATTGGAAGTGCTTCCTGACAATGGCGACAGGTTTGCTTTGTTGCCTGGCATCCTTTTTGGTGCCATTTCATTTATGCGCCTATCTGGGTTTAGGCGCCGTCAGTCTTTTGTTAATGTTTTTGTACCCATTGGTGCTTCATCAAAACAGGGCATATTTGCAAAGCAAACAAGACCTATTCCGCACGCGTTCAAGAATAGCGCTTCTGATTCAAACCGCCTGTTTGATTGGCGTTGTGATATGGGGTAAACAAACATATATCCAAACCATTTGCATTGCTTTGGGAGGCTGTGCGCTTTCAAGGATCGTAGCGGTAAAAAAGTAGGACAATGGATTAGCAAGCAGGGCAGTCCTTATAAGGAACTGCAAAAATCAGCCGGTTCTGCCTGACGCAAAACCGGCTGATTGCTGATTGGGGCATCCCCAAACCCCTGATAGGCACATTGTGCCTGCTACGCGCCTGTCAGCGCTTTTTGTCAGGCTTTCGACACGCTCTCTTCCCGCTCGATAAACCAGTAGGGCTCGTCGTGAAACAGCACGGCGATGCCGCCCTCCACCTCGCACACATAGCGGATTCCCTGCCCGCCCGCCTTGCGCGACGCGGCCTGACGCACATCCAGCACCCGGTCGATGCGAAAGGCCGGTCCGTCCTCCTCCCGGAACAGCAATGGCCGGATGCGTCCGTCCAGCTCAAAATCAGCCCGGACTTTCACATAGCGCTTGCACGGGTTTTCCGGCCTTCGGTCCTTTGCCTCCATAACGTCTTTTCCTCCTTACCCCGCGTAAAACGGCACGGGATGCACCGTATGCTCTTCTTTCGGGTTGATCTGCGCGTATTGCCCGTCGGTGAGCACTACCGCCCGGCGCACGATCTGATGCCCGAAGCGGCGGCGCAGCCCGTCGATGGCGCTTTCCAGCCGCTCGGTTTTGATGCGCCGCGCCTCGTCACCCAAAAAGTCGAGCTGTACGGGCGCATCGTCCGGGGTCAGCGCCGAGCAGCTCAGCCCCACGCTTCGGTAGGGAAAATTCAGCGCGAATCGCCTGTCAAAAAGCCGCATGGCCGCCTGCGCAATTTCTCCGGTCAGGCTGGTGGCCCGCGTCAGCGTCTGCTGGCAGGAGCGGGTTACAAGCTCGGCGTTTCGCGCGCTGATGCTGACGCACCGGGCCCGCAGCCCTTCCTGCCGCATCCGCGCCGCCACGGATTCGGCCAGCAGATAGTAAAGGCATCGTGCATCGGCCATGGTTTCAAGGTCGTGCGGCGGGGTGGTGCTGTTGCCTATGGACTGGATGGCCATTCGCTCATCCGCCGGCATTACGGGCGAGCGGTCCAGCCCCGCGGCGTATGCCTTGAGCATCAGCCCCGGCTTTCCAAGCCGGCTGCGCAGGCATTCCGCTTCAAACCGCGCCAGATCGCCGATCGTGCGAACGTTCATATCCGCCAGCCTGCGTCGCGTAGCAGGTCCGACGAACAGCAGATCGCCCACGGGCAAAGGCCAGACCATATCCCGGAAGGAATCCTGCGAAATGACCGTGACCGCGTCCGGCTTTTTCATGTCGCTGCCCAGCTTGGCAAACACCTTGTTGAATGACACCCCCACCGACACCGTGATGCCCAGCTCGCGCTTTACCCGCAGCCGAATCTCATGGGCGATCCGCTCCCCGTCCCGAATCGTCAGGCCGGGGTTGCTAAGATCAATCCACGCCTCGTCCAGCCCGAAGGATTCCACACGGTCGGAGTACTCCTCATAGAGCCTGCGCATACGCCTGCTGAAACGGATGTAGAGCGCGTAATCCGGCGGCACGCAGATCAGGTCCGGGCACTTCTGCCGCGCCTGCCAGATGGCTTCCCCGGTCTGTACGCCGAACTGCTTTGCGATCTGGTTTTTGGTCAGCACAATGCCGTGGCGTTCCTCCACGCTGCCGCACACCGCCACGGGGCTTTGACGGATGGACGGCGTGTACAGGCATTCGACGCTGGCGTAGAACGCGTTGGCGTCGCAATGAAGAATCACCCGTTCCATGGCCGTCCCTCCCGATATAGACTTCCCTTTCATTTTACGAACATATGTTCCTATGTCAAGCGGCAATATCTGCCATCGCACGTCCGGTGAATCCGGAGCCGTTTTGACTGGCGTCGGCTGCGCAGATATGGTAAAATGGCTTCGTATCATTTTTCAGGGAGGAATGTGCCATGAGACAGTGTGCCGGCATCCGCAGAGCCATTTGCGCAGGCCTGGCCCTCATATGGCTGCTGATGATGCCCCTGTGGGCCGCATGTGCGGAAACGGAAGGCGTCCCGGATTACGCGCTGGCGGAAAGCTGGGCCTATTTTGCCGACGGCGAAGGGCTGGCGGCCGACGTCTTTTTCGTTTGCCCCACGGTATTTTCCGGCTCGGAGCAAGCCTTCAACATGCCGATGGACGACCAGAAGGCCCGCGCCAGCTTTCTGGGCGCCACCAACATGGAAAAGGGCATCTACGACGAATCCTGCCGCTTCTACGCACCCTATTACCGTCAGGCCGGACTGAACGTCTACGCCCTACCGGAAGCGGAACGCGAGCCGTGGCTCGCGCTGGCCTATGAGGATGTAAAGGCGGCGCTTACCTATTATCTGGAAAACTGCAACGATGGGCGTCCGCTGGTGCTGGCGGGCTTTTCGCAGGGGGCCGACATGTGCATCCGCCTGATGAAGGACTGCTTTGCCGACGAGGCCGCCAGGGACCTGCTGGTGGCCTGCTATGCCATCGGGTGGCGGATTACGCAGGAGGAATTGCAGGCGTATCCCCATCTGCGCATGGCGTCGTGCGAGGACGACGCCGGCGTGATCATCTCCTTCAACAGCGAGGCGGAAGGCGTGCAGGATTCCCTGCTGATTCCGTCAGGCGGGCGGTCGCTGGCCATCAACCCGCTCAACTGGCGCACCGACGCGACTCCCGCCTCCAAAGAGGAAAATCCGGGCGCGTGCTTTACCGACTACAGCGGGCAGATCGTAACCGAGATTCCCCATCTGACCGGGGCCTGGCTCGACCCCGTGCGCGGCAGCCTGAAGGTGCCCGACGTATCGCCCGAGGACTATCCCCCGGTGCTCTCCCTGTTTTCCGAGGGCGTGTATCACCTCTACGATTATCAGTTCTTTTACCGGAGCTTGCAGGAAAACGTGGCCGTAAGGCTCAGCGCCTACCTGCAGGCGCAGGCAGCGCAGTGAGCGCGGCGGCCCCGGTGCCGCGGAGGGAGGAAAACGACATGTTTCAGGATGCCGTGGCGGTGGTCACCGGCGGTGCGAAGGGCATCGGGAAGGTCATCGCGCAGGAATTTGAAAAGGCCGGCGCGCATGTATGCGTCATCGATCTGCTGCCCAACGAGTATTTTGTGGGCGACGTAGGCGACAAGGCGGCGCTGGAAGCCTTTGCGGACAAGGTCATTTCGGAGTATGGCCGGGTGAACGTGCTGGTCAACAACGCCCTGCCCCTCACCCGCGGGCTGGATGCGTGCACCTACGAGGAATTCAACGCCGCGCTGCGCGTGGGCGTGACGGCTCCATTCTACCTGACAAAGCTGTTTGCGCCCTATTTCGCATCCGGCGCGTCCGTCATCAACATTTCTTCTTCCCGCGACCGCATGAGCCAGCCGCAGACGGAGAGCTATACCGCCGCCAAGGGCGGCATCGCGGCCCTGACGCACGCGCTGGCTGTGAGCCTGGCCGGGAAAGTACGGGTCAATTCCATCTCCCCCGGCTGGATTGACACGGCATTTACCCGCTACGAGGGGCCGGACGCGGCCCAGCACCCGGCGGGGCGCGTGGGTCATCCGTTGGATATCGCCAACATGGTCCTGTATCTCGCGTCGGAGAAGGCGGGGTTCATCACGGGCGAAAACATCTGCATCGACGGCGGCATGACCCGCCAGATGATCTACCACGGCGATTGGGGCTGGACGCTG
>OLPA01002787.1_pt1 | contig 12585 bp, 8 predicted proteins | sample 1672811 | NCBI WGS metagenome assembly OLPA01 (sample SAMEA3136726, study PRJEB25190) | human gut metagenome | biome: human gut; feature: human-associated habitat; material: faeces | place: Austria | collected 2013
CGAAATTCCTTGTCAGGTAAGTTCTGACCCGCACGAAAGGCGTAACGATTTGGGCGCTGTCTCAGCTGTAGACTCGGTGAAGTCTTAGTACCTGTGAAGATGCAGGTTACCCGCGACTAGACGGAAAGACCCCATGGAGCTTCACTGCAGGTTGATATTGGGATTTGATGCAGCATGTACAGGATAGGTAGGAGGCAAAGAGATGGATACGCCAGTATTCAAGGAGCCGCTGTTGGGATACTACCCCTGTTGTATTGGATTTCTAACCGGACGACGTAGAGCCGTTGACGGGACAGTGTCAGTCGGGCAGTTTGACTGGGGCGGTCGCCTCCCAAAGAGTAACGGAGGCGCCCAAAGATACCCTCAGCTTGGATGGAAACCAAGCGCAGAGTGCAAAGGCAAAAGGGTGTTTGACTGCGAGACCCACAAGTCGAGCAGGGACGAAAGTCGGGCTTAGTGATCCGGCGGTGCTGAATGGAAAGGCCGTCGCTCAACGGATAAAAGCTACCCTGGGGATAACAGGCTGATCTCCCCCAAGAGTCCACATCGACGGGGAGGTTTGGCACCTCGATGTCGGCTCATCGCATCCTGGGGCTGAATTCGGTCCCAAGGGTTTGGCTGTTCGCCAATTAAAGCGGTACGCGAGCTGGGTTCAGAACGTCGTGAGACAGTTCGGTCCCTATCTGTCGTGGGCGCAGGATATTTGAGGAGTGCTGTCCTTAGTACGAGAGGACCGGGATGGACGCACCGCTGGTGCACCAGTTGTCATGCCAATGGCACGGCTGGGCAGCTACGTGCGGATCGGATAAACGCTGAAAGCATCTAAGCGTGAAGCCGGCTCCAAGATAAGATATCCCATAACGAAAGTTAGTAAGACCCCTTGAAGACTACAAGGTTGATAGGCTGCGTGTGTAAGTACCGTGAGGTATTCAGCTTGGCAGTACTAATAGGTCGAGGGCTTGACCATGAACTTTGGTTCAAGCAAATCTGCTTCTTTATTCAGTTTTGAGGGTGCGAATCCCTTTTATATACAGCTTACCCAATAGGGTAGGCTGTTTTTTTGTATGAATAATACATAAAAAATAAAACATTAAATTATCTGCGTAAAATGCACCACGAATGTGAAATACTATTTGTGGTGCATTTTTATTATTTTATATTATTGAAATCACATTAATTTTAATATTTAAGGCTGATTACTTACATAAATCATATTCAAGTACAAAGTTTACCAGAAAAAGCCCTTTTCATACCAGATATAACAAATTTAAAATAAATTATGTTATAATTAGCATCTAACTCGCAAATATAATAAAGTTAAGTTTATAAAATAAATTATAAGAGAGGTAGAGAAATGAAAAAAAGAAAGATATTATTAACATTATTTCTTTCAGCAGCGATTGTAGCGAGTGCGGCGGCTTGTGGTACATCAAAACCATCAGTTTCTGTATCGAACCAAGAAAATAGTGCAAACACACCAAGCACAGCAAGTGCTGTATCGCAATCTGCAGTAGAAAGTAGTAATACCACATTGAGTGAGGTTTCGCTTAACAAAAACGATGATTTTGATTTTGACGAGCTTTGTAAAAATATCGAAATCAATGGTAAAAAGTACACATTTCCATTTTCGCTTAATGATTTAGGGGAGGGATATACATTAAAAAATATTCGTTATTCTAATATAAATAAAAATAAAAACACCTTTGATGTATTTACTGAGATTTATTATAATGATGATTTTATGTTCAATGTTAATATTGATAATATACCCAAAGAATATTATAAAAATGAACAGAAACTATGTTCTATACCATTTACTTGGTTAGATCAAGATAATTGGGAAGAATCTACTGGTATGTATGAAAATTCTAAATTAATAAAAGTTGGTGATATTAAAATTGGCGATACAAATAATGATGTACTCAAAAAACTGGGTGTAGCGCATGAGATTGTATATAACGAGAATAATGGGGGAAAATTAGGAAGTTATACATATTATAAGAATGGTAATATAGATGGGGATTATATTTCTTATGCATTTGATGAGAATGATTGTGTAAATTATATTTCTATTATGCATAAATAAAATTTAAAGGAGATTGATTCTTATGAATAACTTAGTTGATAGTGCAATGACAAAATATGAGGACTTATTATCAGATGAAGATAAAGCGATATTTATAGCAGCTAAAAAATTTTTAGAAATAATTGAGGGACAGGCTATAGGAATTGCTTTTGATACTATAGCTTACAATGATGCAACTGCAGAGATGAATTTAAATTATTATAATCAATTTAAATATTCATTGAAAACTGGGGATCCTGAACATATTGATAGTTATTTATCTAACACTATGGGAACAGCTTATAATGTTAGTGGTGTTTTAAAATCTTTATATAAGAATTTACCTGAAATAATTAAAAAATGTTCAAATCTTAGCAATTTATCATCTCAGGATAAAGCTAAAAAAATTTCAGAATTATTGCCAGATATATTTGATATATTTGATAATGTGAGTGGCACTATAAATGATCCCATTGTTTCAACATATATATCAATGTTGTTCAGTATAGGTTCTCTTGCGTTGGAATATGGTAGCAAATTAATAGAGGAACACAACAGAAAATTAGAAGAAGTTATCAATGCTTGCATGGCTGTTATACCTAAAAACAAAAATGATGATAGAAGCAGCTTTTGCAATTCGATAAGTAATATATCTCATTATCTCATATCATATAATTCAGATATTGAATATATTCAAAGATATTATGACAGTATTAGCAGTTATATTGATGTAGCTGATATAGGTCAGAAAATAAAAAATGAAATGTCATCTATAACGGATAATATTTCAGAACTTATTAAACAACTGAACTCAAGTTTAGAAGGTATAACATTAACAAAAGAAGAACAAGATAAAATTGATGGATTATATTATACAATAAAAGAAGCAGAAGATTATAGTGCTAAAATGGGTTTAGATTCTATCCCTATTGGCTCCATTAGCTCTGGCGGTGTAAAAAAATCTGCCGATGAAGCAGATAAAAGCATAACAACTGCTGAGAATATTGTATATGACCCACTGGTAATAGACCTTGGTAAATCAGGCTTCGAGCTTACCGGTATAGAAGACGGCGTACATTTCGATATGGATTTAAACGGCTTTGCTGAAAAGACAGGCTGGATAACAGGTGATGACGCTTTTCTTGCATTGGACTTAAATGGAGATGGTAAGATTAACAATAGCAGAGAACTTTTTGGTGATAGAACCCTTCTTTCAGATGGTACATATGCAAAATCTGGTTTTGAGGCACTGGCACAATATGATTATAATCTTGATGGACTGATTGATGCTCATGATGAGATATATAATAGACTTCTTATTTGGCAGGATAAAAATAAAGATGGTATTTCAACCCCTGATGAGCTTATGACATTGAAAGAGGCAGGAATTACTTCAATAAACCTAAACTATACAGAAAAAAATTCTGATAATGAAATTAATGATTCGGTTCTTGCAAATATTTCGAGTGTTACTTTTGAAGATGGAACTGAAACAACTGTGGGGGAATTTAAATTTTCTTCAGACCGTATTGATACTAAGGATAACATTGAATTTAAGATAAGCGATGATATTCTTGCTCTGCCAAATGTGCGTTCAGTCGGAAGTGTTCATTCTCTGCATTATGCTATGGCTATGGATTCAACAGGTAAGCTTACAACCCTTGTTAAGAAATTTTTAAAATCTAAAAATTTAGACGAACGAGTTTCACTTATAGATGATATACTTTATAATCTTTGTGGAGTATCAGAGCTTGACCCTACAAGTAGAGGTCAATATATTGATGCAAGACAGCTTAATGTTATTGAAAAGATGATAGATAGGAACTTTTCAGGTCAATTTGGTGCAAATCCAAACCAACTTGCAGGTCCTATACTTCAAAAAACATATAAAAATCTTGCATCATCATATTATTCTGAAATGATTTATGGCAAAATTAAAAAATATTTAGAATTTATATCTATAGAAAATCTTCCTGATGGTAAAAAGCATTATGATTTGAGTTTGTTTAATTCATATGTATATTTCAAACTTAAAAGTGGTTCTGCCTCTGTTGTAACTCTTGCTGATTTAGGACGAGTTCTTCTTGTTGAAGATAAAAATATGTTTATAGATTTTAAATCATATATATCTTCTTTAAATATGCAATATGCTCAAACTATAGAAAAATATTGTGGTGGTATAGTTGGTACAAATTCAAATGATAGTCTCTCTCTTTCTACTGAAGGAGTTTTGGTTGGTGGCGCAGGAAAAGATACATTAAATGGTTCTTCTGAAGATGATATGCTTATTGGTGGCTTAGGAGATGATAGCTTATCTGGAAATGGCGGCAACGATATATTAGATGGTGGAGAGGGAAATGATTATCTCGGTGGTGGAAGTGGAGATGATACATATATCTTTGGCAAGGGTTATGGTATAGATACAATCTATGATAACAGTGGATTGAATGTAATCAAGTTCATAGATAATGTAAATCCCAAAGATCTATCTTTGAAAAAGAATAGCTATAACCTTGAGATAAGCATAAATGGAACAGAAGATAAATTGATTATTCAGAATTACTTCTATAGAGATGATTATTCTAATTTCAAATATGTCTTTGCTGATGGAACAGTTGCAAAAATTAATAAATCTAATTTTTCGTTTGATAGTTTGGAAATAGATAATAACTATACATTTTCTTCTGGAGATGGTATTGTTAATATTTCTGATTCTGCTGGAAATGATACCTTGCAGATAAATACTGATATCTTGAATCTTGTATTTTCAAGAAATGAGGATAATCTTGATATAATTATGAATGAAACTAATGATGTATTTACAATAAATGATTGGTTTAAGGGCGAAAATAATCAAATAGAAAATATCATTAGTAATGATGGATATGCACTTAGAAATAACCAAGTTCAACTCCTTATTGAAAATATGTCAGTTTATACATCAGAAAATAATATTTCTTGGAGTGAATCTATAGAGAAAGATTCTATAGGAACAAGAAATGTATTAGAACAGATATGGGTTAAAGCAAATTAATAATATTTGAGATTAGACCAAATATAAGGTGTATTTTAGCTCTTTATATTTGGTCTTTATTTTTAGTAGAGAGGAAAATTATTATATAATGAATGATAAATTAGATAGTGGATTAGGTTGTTTAATAATATTGATGAGATTTTTGAATTTAAAGATTTCTCAACAAGAGATAGAACACATAATGCTTAATCAAAAATCTCAATTAAATGACCTTGATATTCTAAGTATAGCTAAGTCATTTAAATTAAAAGCAAAACTTCGCAAAATGAGCATAGAAGATTTAGCAAAATTAAAAGTACCTGTAATGGTTAAGGATAAAAATGATAATTATTTTATTGTTGCAAAAATTTTAAATGATAAAGTTATGATTTTATATCCTGATAAACAAAATCCTGAAATGATGGATTTGAATATATTCAAAGAATTTTGGAGTGGAACAACCATATTACTGAAAAAAAGAGAATTTATAGATTCTGAAACAAAATTTGGCTTTAAATGGTTTATTCCAACAATCCTTAAGTTTAAAAAGCAATTTATTCAAGTGTTTATTGCAGTTTTTACAATACAAATTTTAGGAATTCTTACTCCGATAATGACACAAGTTGTTATTGACAAAGTCTTAGTCAATAATAGTATGTCTACATTGTGGTCTATTGCTATTGGAATTATAATAGTTTATATTTATGAATTGGTACTTGGAATAGCAAAAAATTATGTTTTTACTCATACAACAAATAGAATTGATGTAATTCTAAATTATAAGTTATTTAAACATTTGTTTGCACTTCCTTTAAAATACTTTGAATCCAGGCGTGTGGGTGAAACAGTGGCAAGAGTTAGAGAATTAGATAATATTAGAAATTTTTTAACAGGTACACCATTATCTTCAATAATAGATTTTCTTTTTATTATTGTATATATAGTTATCCTTTTTATATATAATGTATCTCTTGCACTTATTGTAGTAGCTTCGATTCCTGTTTTTGCAATTCTTTCTGCAATTATTACACCAATATTTAAAAAAAGATTAGATGAAAAATTTAATGCAGGTGCTGAATCTCAATCATTCTTAGTTGAATCTATTAATGGTGTTCAAACCGTTAAATCTTTTGCATTAGAAGAAAATTTTGAAAAAAAGTGGGGAGATATACAATCAGAATATGTTAAGGCAGGATATAAAACATCCATGGTTTCTGCTAATTCTAATAGTATAGCCCAATTTATACAAAAAATGTTTGAGTTACTTATTCTTGTTTTCGGGGCTGTAGCTGTGATGAATGGAGCATTAACTGTTGGTGCATTGGTAGCATTTAGAATGCTTTCGGGAAGAGTAACCGGACCTGTTCTAAGATTGGTTCAGCTTTGGCAGGAATATCAGCAAGCCTCAATGTCTGTAAAGCGTATAGGTGATATATTTAATTCTCCTACAGAACCAATTTCTAATACCAATCTTTCTAATCTTCCATCAATTAAGGGAAAAATATCATTCGATAAAGTAAGATTCAGATATAAGATAGATAATCCGGAAGTTATAAAAGGAATTACATTTGATATAGCTGAGGGAAGTATAATAGGTATAGTTGGTCGAAGTGGGTCAGGAAAAAGTACCATTTCTAAGTTAATACAAAGATTGTATATTCCGGAAAGTGGAAAAATTAGTATAGATAATATTGATATTTCATTGGTAAATCCGTTGTGGTTGAGAACACAGATAGGTGTAGTATTGCAGGAAAATTATATGTTTTCTGGAACTGTAAGTGAAAATATTGCTATACATATGCCGTCAGCTTCAGCGGAACAAATTATACAAGCAGCTATAACAGCGGGTGCACATGAATTTATTACAGAACTTCCTAATGGATATGATACTGTAATTGGAGAAAAAGGCATAGGATTATCAGGTGGTCAAAAACAAAGGATTGCTATTGCCAGAGCTATTATAGCTAATCCTCGTATTTTGATTTTTGATGAGGCAACTTCTGCACTTGATTATGAATCCGAAAGTATTATCCAAAAAAATTTAAAAGATATTTGTAAAGGAAGAACAGTTTTAATTATTGCACATAGGCTTTCAACCTTGAAAATTGCTCAAAAAATTATGGTTATAGATAAAGGCGAATTGGTTGAGTATGATACACATGAAAATTTACTTGCAAAAGATGGTTTATATTCATATTTATATCATAAACAACAGATGGGAGAATAGTAAATGAAAGATAAAATCTCGGATTATATTTTAAAATATAGCCAACATAAAAACAGTGAGTTAAAATATGATTTTATGCCTAATATTCTTGAAATAATTGAACGACCCGCACATAAAGCCGGTAAGATTATTATATACTCAATCTTTTCATTGCTTATTGTTACAATTATTTGGTCTTGCATAGCGAAAACAGATGTTGTTGTTACTGCAAAAGGTCAGGTGATTCCAGAAGGAAACATAGTAATAGTTAAATCTTATCTTTCTGGAAATATTAAAAAGATATATGTAAAAAATGGTCAAAGTGTGAAAAAGGGAGATATTTTGATTGAGCTTGATACTGAATCTGAAACAGATATTACTTTTATAAAAGAGCAAATAAGTGTCATTGAAGCTGAAATAGATGTTTATTCAAAACTAATTGATAAAATAGATATATCCAATATTTCTTTAAAAAATTATAATGAAAATTGTAAAAGTAATCTCGAAATTATTATAGAAAAAGAAAATAGTTATTCTTTATCTAAAAAATCACTTGAATTGTCAAAAGAATCCGCTAAATTGGAATATGATAACGCAGTGACAACAAAGGAAAGTTATAAAAATAGTTCAGAACTTCTTAAAGCCCAAGAACAGATAGTACAACAGAAAAAACTTCAATTAGAAAATGCTGAATTAAAAATCCAGAATCTGGATATAGAGCATAAACAAGAAATAAATAATATTTATTCTGAAAAAAAGAGTGAATTATCAAATTTAAATACAAAGCTTAAACAATATCAGAAATCAGAAAAATATACCCATATTACCGCACCAGCCGATGGTTATATAAGTAATTTAGCTGTAAATTCTATAGGGGATATAGTTAATTCATATCAAGAATTGATGTCGATTGTTCCAAATGATGTACCATTACAAATGGAATGTTATATACAAAATAAAAATATAGCAGATATAAATATTGGTGATACAGTTCAAATAAAACTTGATGCATATTCATATTCTGATTATGGAACTGTATCTGGAAAGATTATATATATAAGTCCAAATTCAGATGTTGTAGATAACATAGGTAATGTATATCGTGTTATAACTGACATAGAAAATGATAATAAGAATATAAAAATTATTTCTGGATTATCTGGTAATTTAGAAATTAAAACTGGGCAGAGAAGTATTATTTCATATTTTTTAGAGCCTATTTTGAATGGATTTAATGGAAGTTTAAAGGAAAAATAGGATTGTAATTGCACAAGTCCATAAAAAGTGGATAATGAAAAAACGACCGCCTATGGTAGAATTAAAGAAGCTACCATAGGCAGTTTTGTTATGCCAAGAGAATATCAACTTTTACAACAACTATCGTATTTAATTAAAAACAAAACTGACTTCGTTTGAAAAACGAAATCAGTTTGTTGCTTAAAATTCAATTTTCTACATTATGTGATCTTATACAATCTGAGATAGTGTATTTGAGGTGTTACGGGCCATTTTTTAAGTAATAGTAGACAAAACTCAATATTTCAATTATTACCAGAAAGTTAGAATTCTCGGATAATCTGAAGATTCTAACTTTGAGTGCATATATTTGTATAAAATCATATTTTGATAAGGTGTTGAACTGGTAAAAATTAAAATATATTCTTTTGATATTTGTCTTCTGAATTATCAATAATAATAGGGCAAAGAAATATCAAACTGTATTTTTGGTTTGTGGTTCAATAAATTCGGCAGTATTTACTGGAGAATTATCTATAGTAATAGCACCATCAGATATTTCCGTTTTTAAACAATTTTCTGAAGAAATAACATTTTTAACGATATAGTTTGTGAGTTTATAGACCACAAAGCCAAAGCTAAAAGTACCTGCTGTGATTATAGAACCTTTAATCATTCCACTTTGTTTTCCTGCTTCATAAAGATTTTGGATACCTTTTCCCATGTTTCCATCACCAAATAAACTGAGATTACGAGTTATTTCAGCTGCAGAATTTCCCACACTATTAAGGAGATTATTAAGAGCTGAATTATTTGCGTTTTTCATACATTTTCATCCGTTCTCATATACTGTTCTTGTAATTTTATATTTACCACATATGTGGTAATCTAACATTGACAATCATCATTATATGAATGCTGATTTACCTACCGAATCTAAGTTTTTATGGAATCTAAGAAAAAAGTCACAAAACAAATATTTTTATATAGAAATATTCAGACTTGAAATTGTATCAAGCCTGAATATCAATTTGGTTGCGGGAGTCATTTTAAATGGCTTAAACAGTGGCTTGCAGCGGCTTGACTGCGATTTTGAATGCGATTTGCCCTGTTTATGCAACCTTTACGGTTTTTGTTTCGGATTTTCCCAATCCGATATTATTCAGTTTCATATACTCGTCAACAGCGTTCAGGTGAGCGGCTTCAAATTTTTCAAAAACATCACAATATACGTTCATCGTAACAGAGATGTCCTTGTGACCGAGTATTTTCTGCAAGACCTTCGGCGGCACGCCGCTTTCGATGCAGCGCGTGGCAAAGGTATGACGGAGCGAGTGGAAGGTCAGCTTTCCTTGCAGCGATTTGTCTTGAATATCGTATTGCTTCAAAGTGTTCCAAAAATAATAGTTGACCTGCTGTGTAGTGACCGGCTTGTTGTTGCTTGAAACAAACAATGTGCCGCCGGTTCTCTCACCGATACACTCCTTCAAAAAAGCTGCCAAATCGTTGTTAATCAAAACCTTGCGCATACCGGCTTCTGTTTTCGTTTCGTTGACGATAACCGAATTGTCGCCGCCGCGTGATGTGGTCTTGTTCACGATGATACAGTTGTTTTGAAAATCAATGTCCTCGATATTTAGCGCACAAATCTCTCCACCGCGCATTCCGGTGAACATAGAAACCAGCATTATCTCGGAGTAATTGATGTCGTTGTTATTCAGCACATCAAGCAACCGTGCCTGCTCCTCTACCGTTAACGCTCTGACCTTGTCCGTTTTCTTGCGGGATTTCGGGACACGCAAATCCTCCAGCGGACTTTTGCTGATGATTCCCTTTTTCATTGCCTTTTTGAAAACAGCGCCGAGCAGCTGATACAGCTTGTTGAGCGTTGACTGCGCATAATCGAGGTTATCCTTGAAGTATGCGATAATGTCATCCTCCGTGATTTTGCGAAGCTGTTTATCGGACAAAGAGCTGAGCATTTTCAGCGTTTCCAGCTTGCGCTTGTAGGTGGATTGTCTGATTTCGTTCAGAGCAACCTGCTCCTCTATCATTTTTTCAGCCAGTTCATAAAAGGTCGTTTTATCAACCTTCTTAAACGCACCGGCTTTAGCCTGAATTTGAAGCTCACGAATTTTGTCCTTTACAATTCGCTCGGTCTTACCGTAAACGCTCTTGCGGATTTTTTCGCCGTCGATTTCAAGATAAACCTGTCCGGCGTAACAGTTTCGGCTTTTTACAAAGTAAATAGAGCCGTCACCGTAATCCATTTTTACTTTTCTTTTCGGCTTTTTGCCTTTAGTGTTCATTATATCCGTCCTTTCGGAACCTAAAGACGCCGAATCGTTTCCGATAGTAACATCATACATCAGAAACGATTCAGAATCAATAGTTTTTTACTTTAAATCGTTAAACTCTTCTTTTTTTACTCCATTCAACAAATGCCTGCTCGCTGACCTTGTAGTTTTTGCCTACTCGGATAAGCGGAAAATCCGCACGCATCATAATCTGACGTGCCGTAGGCATACTGCAACCCAGCACCTGTGCTACTTGCTTTGTATTCATAAACTTGATTTCTTCCATTGCGTATACCCTCCCTTCAAGCGCCGTACAAGGCGGCAGTATCCAAAGTATCAATAGAGTTGTAGAGAGCCGTCAGCAGATAGGCTCTCATATTTTTTATTTCGGTTGTGTTCTTTTCGAGTGATCCGATAACGTATTCAATATGTTCGGCAGTCAGTTGCTTGAGCCGCCACCGAACCTTGTCTGTCGAAATGTTGATTTGATTTATCCTGAGAGTTTCGGCGGTGGATGTCACCGTATCGGCAAGCAGACTGACGATTTCATCCAACACACTGCCGTAGCCGCGTTCTGCCAAAACATCATATTCAATTTGATTGCGAATATCCTCTATCGCATCCCCGTAGCTGATAGATGGATAGATTTTATTCAAGTCTTTTTGATAATAATCATTCTTGATAGTATGCGTTTTTCCCATTTCCGCAAATGTGATTTTTGCATTTGCAGAATCTATATTTTCGCATTGGTCGTGTGCGTTTTTCGCATAGGTTGCGGTACTTTCCGCAATAGGATTCACATATATCAAATTTGCCTTGCCGAGTCCCTGCCGTTTGCGGGAGATAAGATTTTGATTTTCAAGCTGCGTATACACGCTTTCCGCTTTGTTGTTGCAGCAGTTGAGCAGCCGCATAACAGTGCTGATGGGACACACTACATAATACCTTCCGTTTTCGTCCCGAAATCTCTCTCCGTTTCTGACCGACAACTCATACAAGCTGATCAAATACGCATACAGCACGATTGCCGAATCAGACAGCTTGCTCCGCAACGGCTCTGTGATCAATACTCTCGGCAGTTTTAGAAACGCTTTATCGCTCATCAAAATCCATCTCCTTTCGTTTTAAATTTATCGTTCATATCCTCTGCTCTTGTTCTTCGCCCTTGTCTTTTGCTCGTCGTTAAGGACAGTCTCCAAGCCTTGCTCCATCACCTTAGACCGCTCTGCGATATGCTCGCACAGCTTCAGCTCGTGAAGGAGCTTTCTCAAATTAATTGTAATATGCATTATTTTATCTTTGGTTTCTTTTATTTCATCAGCGCTGATTTTACGGCGTGCGTATTTCCGTAAATCAGCCCTTTCATCGGTAAATGTCTGAATTTTATCCTCCAGCTTATGCTTGTACGCAAATAACTCAACGTCGGTTGATATCTTCTCCCTGCTCATCAGCCTGACTTCCTCGCTTAACCGGTCAAGATAAGCAAGCTCCTCCTTGAATATCCAATGCAGCTTTGCAGAATCAGGGCGGCGATAGCTGTGTATCACGCCAAGCCTGAACGCATAATACAGATATATTCGGTATATTCCGCTTGTAGCACTTTGAGCAGAAAAAAGCAATTTTTTCAAAAGCTGCTACATTTTCCGTCCTCATATGTGTGCTGGCTGATATTCGGAGTCGAATGCTACATGTGAGCCTGGTTCGTAATTCCAGATTTAAGAAAGTTACCGAGAAAATAATGACTGAGTTTTCGGATTTGAATCTATGC
>OLPA01002789.1_pt1 | contig 12574 bp, 9 predicted proteins | sample 1672811 | NCBI WGS metagenome assembly OLPA01 (sample SAMEA3136726, study PRJEB25190) | human gut metagenome | biome: human gut; feature: human-associated habitat; material: faeces | place: Austria | collected 2013
CCATCTATGACGTAGCCACCAGATAGCTGCCGTCGGACTGCTTGCGGAACTCCTCAACGACCTCGTCGTGCTCGTCCCAGATCTCGCCCACCAGCTCCTCCATGATGTCCTCCATGGTGACGATGCCCTGGGTGCCGCCGTATTCGTCCACCACCACCGCCATGTGGACCTTATTCTGCTGCAATTGCCGCAGCAGGTCCGATATCCGGGCGGTTTCCGTGGTGTACAGCACGGAGCTCTTCAGCTCCGACAGGCGCTTGACGCCCCGGCAATAGGCGGCGTAGAAGTCCTTCTCGTGCAGGACGCCGATGATATTGTCAATACTGTCGTGATAGATCGGCAGCCGGGAGAACCCGCTGTCTGCGTACATGGCCGCCGCCTCCTCCATGGTGGCGGTGTCCGCCAGGGCCTCCAGATCCACCCGGGGGGTGAGGATCTCGGAAACCTCCATGTCGTTGAACTCGATGGCGTTGCGGATGAGATCGCTTTCGTGCTGGTCCAGGCTTCCCTCGGTTTCGGCCTGGTCCACCATGCCCATCAGCTCCTCCTCGGTGATGCCGTCGTCGTCCTGGTGCCGCAGCAGCACCCGCAGCAGCTTCTTCCACTGGGTGAACAGGAAGTTCACCGGCGTCAGCAGCACCGCCATCACCCGCAGCAGCGGCGTGGCGACGATGGCCCAGGCCTCCGGCCGCTCCTTGGCCAGACTCTTGGGGGTCACCTCGCCGAAGATCAGGATCACCACGGTCAGCACCGTGGCGGACACCGTGGGGCCCTTCCCCGGGCCGATGAGCTGGATAAACAGCACCGCGCCGATGGTGGTGGCCACATTGTTGACGATGTTGTTGCCGATGAGGAGGGTGGAGAGCAGCCGGTCGAAATCGGCTGCCAGGGCCAGGGTCCGGGCGGCGCGCTTGTCGCCGTCGTCGGCCCGGGTTTTCAGGCGGATGCGGTTGAGGGATGTAAAAGCGGTCTCCGTGGCGGAGAAGTAGGCGGATAGGGCGACCAGCGCCACCAGCGCCGCCAGCATTGCGACAGTACTACTGTCCATAGAAAGGTTACCAACTCAGCTTTCTGTAATGAAATTTCAGGCAGGTTCACAGCCTGATGGTTCAGTATATCATATTCCGGTCCTTTATGCAACAAATTCCTTTGAATTAACGGCCTCTCCCCGGCATTTCCGGAATCTTTATGGCTGCTTAACGAAAATCAGGCCGCAGAGCGGGGAACTCTGCGGCCTGATCGGCAGTGTATTTACTTGGCGTATTCCACGACCTTGGTCTCACGCAGCACATGGACCTTGATCTGGCCGGGGTATTCCAGCTCGTTCTCGATACGCTTGGCAAGCTCGCGGGCCAGAATGACCATCTGATCCTCGCTGACCTGCTCGGGCTTTACCATCACGCGCACCTCACGGCCTGCCTGAATGGCATAGCTCTTCTCCACGCCGGGATAGGTGCCGGTGATCTCCTCCAGCTTCTGCAAACGCTTGATGTAGTTCTCAAGGTTTTCACGGCGTGCGCCGGGACGGGCGGCGGAGATGGCGTCGGCAGCCTGCACCAGACATGCCACCAGCGTCTTGCACTCCACGTCGCCGTGGTGGGCCTGAATGGCGTGGACGATCTCTTCCTTTTCCTTGTACTTCCGGGCGTACTCCACACCCAGAGACACATGGGTACCTTCAAACTCGTGGTCCAGCGCCTTGCCGATATCGTGCAGCAGACCCGCACGCTTGGCGGCGTGGACGTCGGCGCCAAGCTCGGCGGCCATCATGCCGGCGATATGGGACACCTCGATAGAGTGCTGCAATACGTTCTGGCCATAGCTGGTACGGTAATGGAGGCGGCCCAGCAGCTTCTGCAGCTCGGGATGCAGGCCGCGGACACCGGTTTCCAGCACGGCGCGCTCGCCCTCGGAGCGGATGACGGCATCCACTTCACGCTTGGCCTTCTCCACCATCTCCTCGATGTGGGTGGGATGGATGCGGCCGTCGGCGATGAGCTTTTCCAGTGCAAGGCGTGCCACCTCGCGGCGCACCGGCTCGAAGCAGGACACCGTGATGGCCTCGGGGGTATCGTCGATAATGAGATCGGCGCCGGTCAGCGTCTCGATGGCGCGGATGTTGCGGCCTTCGCGGCCGATGATGCGGCCCTTCATCTCGTCATTGGGCAGGGGTACCACACTGACGGTGATCTCGGCCACATGGTCGGCGGCGCAGCGCTGGATCGCGGTTGCCACGATCTCGCGGGCGCGGGTGTCGGCCTCTTCCTTGGCGCGTGCTTCGATCTCCTTGATCTTCAGGGCAGTCTCGTGGGTGACCTCGGACTCCACCTGTGCGATCAGGTACTGCTTGGCCTCGTCGGCGGTGAAGCCGGAGATACGCTCCAGCATCTCGGTCTGGCTGCGCTTGATGAGCTTGATCTCCTCCTGCTCACGGTCGGCGGCAGCGTGCTTGGCGGCCAATGCTTCTTCCTTTTTCTCGATCTGCTCGGTCTTATGATCGAGATTTTCTTCCTTCTGCTGTAAACGGCGCTCCTGCTTCTGCAGGTCGGCGCGGCGTTCCTTGACTTCCTTCTCGTATTCGTTTCTGGAGCGCAGGATCTCCTCCTTCGCCTCCACCAATGCTTCGCGTTTCTTACTCTCGCCATTCTTGATGGCTTCGTTGACGATGCGCAGCGCTTCCTGCTCGGCGTCCTGAATCTTGCCCTGGTCGCGCTTCTGCTTCTGCCGGTAGATCAGAATACAAGTGAGGATGCCAAGACCAAACGCCGCCACGATCATCAACACCGCGTATACGATCTTGATCATGGTTTCCTCCTGTAAATATGGTGTATCCGGACAATCGCCCTCCATCCGGGGACAAGCGGGGATGGGGATGGTGGCTGTCCTCAGAAAATAATCCGACAATTCCCCTAAATCGTCTGATAATAATCCTTCATAATTCTACCCTCATTACAGGAAACTGTCAAGCACAAAAACACACTGTTGTGAAAAAATTGTCCGCATGGGAAAAACATTTTGTCGAATGTGCCTATATCCGGATGTAGTCCGATCGGGCATAGCCCGCCAGATTCCCGTAGCCGATGCTGTACCAGCCGTCATACTGGCCGTATACCGTCAATTGTGCCTCACGGGGCACGCTGCCCACCACCTGTCCGCTCATGGACGGGTAGGCCCGCACATTCAGGGCGCTCTCCTCCGTGACCACCGTTCCCGTCCGGGGCGTCATGGGATAGATGAAGGGCAGGGCGAAATACTCCGTCATGGAGCGTGAGAGATTCTCCGCGATGTTCTGGACGTTCTCCTGTATCCACAGCGCGTCGGCGGTGTTGTCATGGTAGCCGATCTCCAGCAGCACCGCCGGCATTTTGGGCTGGCGCACCTCCCCCAGCGCCGTGGTGGCGCGGACCTTCACCAGCGCGGGCAGGGGGTAGATCTCCTTCAGGTTCTCCACGAAGATGTTGGCGGCCCGCTTCCCGTTGGTGCTGGTGGGGTAGTAAAAGGCGATGATGCCCCGCACCCGGCCCTCGCTGCTGCCGTCGCCGCTGGCATTGGAGTGCAGCGCCAGATAGAAGTCATAGCTGCCCCGTGCCGCCTGTGCGATAGAGGATGCGGCGGTCATCTCCGGGGTATTGCGGGTAAAGCGGATGGTGTTGGCCCGCAGATACGGCTCCATGGCGTCGGCAATGCGGTTCATCCAGTATTCCTCGCTGCCGGAGCCGGTGATGTAGGGGTTATATTCCTGTGTGCTTGGCGAAATATAAATGTTGGGCATGGTGGGGCCTCCTTTTTGAGTTTCTCCCTCATATATATGTGGCACGGAAGAAAAGAATGTGCTATAATAACTTATCATTCACACGACAGGAGAGAACCGCCATGAAAGCACTGCGTCCCTATCCCAAGATCACCATCACTCCCAAGGGGGAGGCTGCCCTGACAGGCGGGCACCCGTGGGTCTATGAGGGCGAAGTGACCGCCATGGACGGCACGCCGGAGGACGGTGCGCTGGTGGACGTGGTGAGCCGGAAGGGCAGCTGGCTAGGCTGCGGCTTCTACAACAGCCACTCCAAAATTCGTGTGCGGCTTCTCAGCCGCAACGCCAACGACGACTTTTCCGACGCCTTCTGGGAGCGCCGCGTCCGTTACGCCTGGGACTATCGCAAGACCGTCATGGGCGAGACCGACAGCCGCTGCTGCCGCGCCATTTTCGGCGAGGCCGACCTGTTCCCCGGACTGACAGTGGACCGGTTCGAGTCCGTGCTGGTGACCCAGACCCTGAGCCTTGGCATGGAACGCATCAAGGACCGGCTGTTCCCCCTGCTGGTGAAGGTGCTGCGGGAGGACGGACAGAATATCCGCGGCATCTACGAGCGCAACGATGTGGCCCTGCGGGAGCGGGAGGGCATGGAGCAGAACAAGGGCTGGTTCCTGCTGCCCGGCGAGACGCCGCCGGAGACTACCACCGTGGACATTACGGAGAACGGCATCGTCTACACGGTGGACTTTGAAAACGGCCAGAAAACCGGCTTCTTCCTCGACCAGAAGTATAACCGCCTTGCCGTGGCCAAGCTGGCGAAAGGCAAGACGGTACTGGATTGCTTCACCCACACCGGCAGCTTTGCCCTGAACGCCGCCAAGGGCGGCGCGGCCCACGTCACCGCTGTGGACGTATCGGAATTTGCCGTGCAGTGCGCGGCGGAGAACGCCCACCGCAACGGACTGGACGGCGTCATGGACTGCGTGGCCGCTAACGTGTTCGACCTGCTCCCGGAGCTGGAGAAGCAGCCCCGGAAGTACGATTTCATCATCCTCGATCCCCCGGCCTTCACCAAGAGCCGCAAGACCGTCCATAACGCCATGAGCGGCTATAAGGAGATCAACTACCGGGCCATGAAGCTGCTGCCCCGTGGCGGATATCTGGCCACCTGCTCGTGCAGCCACTTCGCCACCGAGGAGCTGTTTATCAAAATGCTCCACAGCGCCGCCCGCGACGCGGGCGTGCAGCTGCGGCAGATCGAGGCCCGGCAACAGTGCGCCGACCACCCCATCCTCTGGGGCGTGGAGGAGACGAATTATCTGAAGTTTTTCCTGTTTCAGGTGGTGTAAGGCGCAGCGATATTGAAAAATACACATCATAAAAGAAGAGGGAGCGCTCTTGCGCTCCCTCTTCTTTTGTGGCATAATAGCGGGGAATGAAGAACTCGTAAAAAGGAGGACACCATGCTGTATCACATTCTTGCCATCGGCGACGTGACCAGCGAGGACGGCCTGAAGCATCTGCGCCGCCACCTCACGCCGCTGAAGAAGCTGAAAAGCATTGATTTTACCGTGGTCAACGGGGAGAATATCTCCGGCACCGGCCTGACGCCCGCACAGGCGGACGAGCTGTTTGCCGCCGGAGCCGACGTGATCACGCTGGGCAACCACACCTTTGGCCGGGTGCAGATCGCCGACTATCTGGAGGATAACCGCTATATCCTGCGGCCCGCCAACTTCTCCGGCCGGATGCCGGGCCGGGGCTGCGGCGTGTACGACTGCGGCAAGCTGCGCATCGCCGTCATGACCCTGATCGGCCGGTGCGATCTGGACTGGAAGGCCGCCGACCCCTTTACCACGGCGGACAAGCTGCTGCGGGAGCTGGACGAGAAGGAGAAGCCCACCTTCACCCTGCTGGACTTCCATGCGCAGGCCACCAGCGAGAAGCTGGCGCTGGGCTACTATCTGGATGGCCGCATCAGCGCCATGTGGGGCACCCATACCCATGTGCCTACCGCCGATGAGCGGGTGATGCCCAAGGGTACCGGCTACATCACCGATCTGGGCATGACCGGCGCCATCGAATCGGTGCTGGGCATCCCGCCGGAGCAGTCCATCGAGTCGTTTCTTGGCGGCCTTGCGGGGCGCTACCGCTTTGCCGACGGCCCCTGTAAGGCACAGGGCTGCATTTTTACACTGGACAGCGATACCGGACTGTGCACCGCCGTGGAGCGGGTGGACATCCGGTGAGAAATAGAAAAGGAGATCATCACCATGTCTGTTGAAAAAGTAAGAGCATATCTGGAGCCCTACGGCGTGACCGACCGTATCCGTGAATTTGACGTGTCCAGCGCCACGGTGGAGCTGGCCGCGCTGGCCGTAGGCGTAGAGGGCGCCCGCATCGCCAAGACCCTCAGCTTCAAGGTGGGGGAGGATCCCATTCTGATCGTGGCCGCCGGTGACGCCAAGGTGGACAACAGCAAGTACAAGCATTTCTTCGGTGCTAAAGCCAAGATGCTGACCGCCGAGGAGGCGGTGGAGCGCATCGGCCACGCCGTGGGCGGCGTGTGCCCCTTTGCCCTGCCGGACGATGTCAAAACCTATCTGGACGTGTCCCTGAAGCGGTTCGAGACGGTGTTCCCTGCTGTGGGCAGCGCCGCCAGCGCCATCGAGCTGACCTGCGACGAGCTGGAGCACTGCTGCGGCAAGAACTTCGTCCAATGGGTGGACGTGTGCAAGGGCTGGCAGGCCGAGGAAGTGTAAATGGTACGCATTTTGCACGCGGCGGACTTCCATCTGGACAGCGCCTTTACCGGTCTGAGCGAGCAGCGCTCCCGGCAGCGCCGTCAGGAGAGCCGCGACATGACCCGCCGCATGGTGGAGTATGCCAACGACCATGATGTGCAGCTGATGCTGCTGTCCGGCGACCTGTTTGACAGCGACAATGTGTACGGCCAGACGGCGGAGGAGCTGTCCGCCGCGCTGGCGGAGTTCCGGGGACAGGTGGTCATTGCGCCGGGCAACCATGACTGCTATACCGCCGCGTCACCTTACGCCCGCACCCTGTGGCCGGAGAACGTCCATATTTTCACCACGCCTTACATGACCCGTATGGCCTTTCCTCAGTACGGCTGCACCGTGTACGGCGCGGCGTTTACCTCGCCGGAGGTGTCGGAAAGCGCCGCGCTGGAGGGCGTTGCCGCGGGAGACGAGGGCATTGCCATCGGCCTTCTGCACGGTGAGGCAGGGGCCAAGGACAGCCGCTACCGGCCCATCCCCCTGCCGCAGATCGCCAGAAGCGGGCTGGACTATCTGGCGCTGGGTCATGTCCACGCCTGTTCCGGCGTGCAGACGGCGGAGGGAACGGCCTACGCCTATCCCGGCTGTCCCGAGGGACGGGGCTTTGACGAGCTGGGAGACAAGGGCTTCCTGATAGGCGAGGTGGACAAGGGCAGCGTGAAGCTGCGATTCATCCCCTTTGCTCTGCGGCGGTATGAGATACTGACTGTGGACGTAACGGGCCGCGCGCCGCTGGAAGCGATCCAAGAGACGCTGCCTGCCGGAACGGGGCGGGATATCTACCGTATTCTGCTGATCGGCGAGACCGACGGCGGCGTGGATATCCCGGCGATCACGGAGGAGCTGGCGTCCCGGTTCTACGCGCTGGAGGTGCGGGACCGCACCACGGTGCAGCGGGATATCTGGGACGGCTGCGGCGAGGATTCCCTGCGGGGCCTGTTTTTGCAGAAAATGCGGGAGAGGTACGACACCGCGCAGGACGAGTCGGAGCGGCGGAAGCTCCAGCAGGCGGTGCGCTTTGCGCTGGCCGCCATGGAGAACCGCGATATATAAAACCGGCGGAGCCTTCCGCCAAAAGGAGAGGTTATGAAGAATATTCTGATGATCGGCACCGGCGGCACCATCGCCAGCGAAATGACGCCGGAGGGCCTGACCCCGGAGCTGAACAGCAAGCAGCTGTTGTCCTTCGTCCCCAAGGTGGGTGAGCTGTGCCATGTGGACTGTATTCAGGTATACAGTCTGGACAGTACCAATCTCCAGCCCAAGCACTGGCTGGGTGTGGCAGACGCCATCCGCAAGAGCTATGACCGGTACGACGGCTTTGTCATCAGCCACGGCACCGACACCATGGCCTATACGGCGGCGGCCCTCAGCTATCTGGTGCAGGGCAGCCCCAAGCCCATTGTACTGACCGGTGCGCAGAAGCCCATCTGGTTCGATGGTACCGATTCCAAGCGAAATCTGACCGACGCCTTTTTCTATGCCTGCCGCGGCTGCGGCGGCGTGCAGATCGTTTTCAACGGCAAGGTCATTCTGGGCACCCGCGCCCGCAAGACCTGCTCCAAGAGCTTTCAGGCATTCTCCAGCGTCAACTACCCCGACTTGGCGGTGATGCAGGACGATCATCTTTTACAGTATATGTCCTGCCCGGTGGCGGAGAAGCCCACGTTTTACGATAAGCTGGACAGCAATGTGGGCCTTTTGAAGCTGATCCCCGGTACAAAGCCGGAACTGGTGGAGTTCATGACCCGGCACTACGACGGGCTTATCATCGAGAGCTTCGGCGTGGGCGGCCTGCCGGAGTACGGCAATTTGTACGAGATCCTCCGCGCCGCCGTGGAGCGGAGCAAGATCATCGTCATGACCACGCAGGTGCCCAACGAGGGCAGCGACCTGACGGTGTACCATGTGGGCGGCCATCTCAAGCAGACGCTGCGGCTGCTTGAGGCCTACGACATGACCACGGAGGCGGCGGTGGCCAAGCTCATGTGGATCTTAGGCCAGACCCGCGACTTCGACGAGGCGGAGAAGCTGTTCTACCAGCCTGTGGCGCGGGATATCCTCTACGAAAACTGAACCGTTCCCGGCGTCTCTCGTAGGGGCGGATGCCCACATCCGCCCCGCATGACTGTTCCCCCCGGCTCCGCCGGGGGATTTTTGCATTTCAGGGCGGTCAGAGTGCATTTTGCGGCATCCGTCCCCCCTGCGCAGAAAAGACTGCTATACTGCCAGTATGTCAGACCGCGCCGGCGAGGGTACAGCGCGGAACAGAGAGAAAAGGATGGATGGCCGATATGAAGAAGCGCATTCTGTCACTGATACTGGCTTTGCAGATGGCGACCCTGCTTCCCACCAGCGTATGGGCGGAAGGGGAGGACACCGTCACGGCGGAGCCTGCCATAAGCGCAGAGGAGACCGTGGACGAACCGGAGACACCGCAGCCGGCGGAGGATACGGAAACGGACGCAATGCCGCAGCCCACCGAAACGGAGGACACCGAAGACGCCGCGGACGCCGCGGAGATACCGGAGGCCGTAACGGTGACGGAGACGGTGGAGCTGGAGCCGGTCACGGCCGCGGCCATGAACACAGCGGAGGAGGAGAACGCCAAGTTCCTTGACCGGTTTATCCCCGTCAGACAGGTGTACGCCGCAAAGCCCAACAGCAACTACCATGTGCCCACGGACGGCTCGTCGCTCCCCTTCAGCATCGGCACCAACTATATCCACGACAACTATTCGGATTTCAGCACCAAGTGGGAGCGCAAGGACTTCATAGACTGCTATTTCAAGGCCACTTATCTGGGTACCTACGGTACGCTGGATAAGGACATCATGAAGAAGTATTTTTGCTATGGTGACGAGACGTCCTACAAGATCGCCATGAATGAAATGGAGATACCGGAGGGCTCCAACTACAGCAAGTGGATCGATAAGGACACCATCATCGTCCAGATCGACCTGTACGATGAAAACAGGCAGTTTATAAAGACCGTCAACAAATACAGCGCTATCATGGCGGTGGCGGAGGACGGCACCTTCCTGACGTTCTCCATGCCGAATTACAAGGACTGCTCCCTCTTCTTTTCCCGGCAGGACGACCTGTTCAAGGCGGAGGAAACGCTGAACCAGCTGCAAAATCCCAGCAAAGCCCTGCATATCCAGCCGGTGGACAGCTGGATCACGGACATCGATGTGGTGAACAACCTGCTGGGCGACATCCCGGAGTTCGAGTATGAGTTCATCCAGCACGGGGAGATCACCGGCAAAGAGCAGTACATGACCAACAATATCATCAGCGCCAACGAGTTCATCGACCCCTACGACACCTACTACATGGTGGGGCGCGACGGGAACAACATCGACCCGGTGGTGAAGGTGAAGATCGAGAACGTAAAGGACTACGCGGAATATCTGTATGCGCGCGGCGGTGATACGTGGCGGCACCTCCTGCTGAAGGACGGTAGGTTTATCGCCGTGGGCAGCGGCGGCAAGACGATGGAGGTGGCCACCGGCGTCACGCAGATATCCCGGTCGCACTACCTGAAGAATGGCGCGCTGCACTACTTGGGAACGGTCAGCGGCAAGATGATAGACGAGGAGCTGGTGTACAGCGGCGTCAAATCCTATGCCGAGCATATCTACGGCGCTGTTGTGGGCTACATCAAGAATGACGGTAGCTGCTATCTGCAATACTCCTACTCCGCCTGTGAAGAAGCCTACGGAAAAGGAGCCTTCAAGGTGATGGATAAGGGGCAGGCGAAGATGATCGTGCCCGGCGGCATCATTGATAAGAACAACACCTTCTACCGCTGGACGGAGAAGGTGACCGGCCTGGGCTATGACGAGGCGGCGTGGAGCCGCGGCGAGTTTATTGAATACAACGATTATGAACTCGGCAAAGAATATATGACGGACAACGCTGTACGCGTGTTCTCCTATGAAAAGTTCCTGGGGCAGTATGACCCTGACACCACCATCAAGACCGGCTTCGTGCAGAACGCAAGGGGCGAGATGTGGGCGTTCGGCCTACAGGCAAGGGTCGATATGGGCATTATGGAGGAGAGCGGTCAGAAGGAGCTGATCAAGCACATCTTCCCCGTATTCGAGAGCCAGCAGCCCGCATGGAAGGACAACGGCCACTTTGTGGGCTTTGTGCCGGAGGAGAACGGCAATCCCTACGCCATGGTGGCCAACCACTGCTCCAACAACGTACCGAAGCTCGGCCTGTTCGCGGCGGACTATCTCAGCGATGTGCCCGGCGGCTACAAGGCCACGGATCGCTATACCTACGCCTTTGACAACAACGCCGATGACGGCACCTCTGTCAGACAGTTCCGCATGAAGCCCACGGAATTCCACTACCTGAACGACAGCAGCGAGGTGTTCATGGCGCTGAATACCTCCACCAACCCCGTGGGCAATCTGTATCTGCTGCCCAACGTGGCGCGCAGCTCCTATCACCTGAACAACAGCCGCTGCAATACCGTGCTGCTGGAGCGCACGGACGGCTCCATGTGGATGACGCAGCTTTATCCCAGATCCTCCGCCTCCATCACCGTGTCCAAGCTGGGCGGCTGGGAGTGCTCCAACGCCGTCCAGATCACCCCACCCACCAACACCACCGGCACCCGCACCCGCTTCGTGGACTACATCGATCTGGTGGACAGAGCCGCGCTGGAGAGCAGCTTCCCCGGCATCAAGGAGACGAAATACCCCGAGGATGACGGACCAGCAGCCTTCATGGTGTCCGACTACTACACCCAGATCACCCCCGGCAAGGCGGATAAGCTGTACCGGAGCAGCGGCGATCCCTTCCTGCTGCTGGTGACAAAGACCACCTGCGGCAACTGCCAGACCCTGCAGCAGAAGGGGACGGCCAAGCGCATCATCGAGGAGTACGGCGTGCCCATCTACGGCGCTGTGATCGATCAGGGCAACGTTTCCTTCCCCTTTGCGTACCAGAAGTACCTCACCACACCCTACTTCGCACTGGTGTATCCCGACAGCGGCGCGCTGGACGGAAGCAGCGGCGTGGCGAAGAGAACGGTGGAGATCATCTGCCCGGTGACCTCCGGTCAGATCAACGAGAGCCAGATCATCGACATCGTCAAAAAGGCCAAGGAGCTGGGCGTCAAGACCGACAAGTCCCTGCAGGAGCCCACTTCTGTGGACGGCAAGGTGCCCACCGACAAGCTCTCCGTCAGCCAGCAGGAGTGGGACGTGCTGAAGCTGGTGAACCGCGCCCGCTACATGAACGGCAAGCCGCTGCTGGCCATGCCCAACGAGCTGCAAAGAGCCTGCAACATCCGCGAAAACGAGCTGACGGAGCTTTACGAGCACAAGCGTCCCAACGGCAAGAGCGTCTATACCACCATACCCGCGCCTCTGAACAAGGGCGCGGCGGCGGAGAACATCGCCTGCAACCAGTACACGGCGGCGCAGGTGGTGGACGACTGGATGCATTCCCCCGGCCACTGCGCCAACATTCTGGACGCCGGAAACTACGGCCTTGCCTACATGGGCGTGGGCTTCATCAACAGCAGCCCCCGCTACTGGGTGCAGCTGTTCACCACCAGCCAGGGCTTCACCAGCGTGACCTCCAGCAGCGGCTCGCTGACCTTCCCCAGCGTGGAGGCCATGCAGAAGGAGTACCTCATCTGCACCGATAAAGAGGGCGTGGTGTCCTACCTGCCCATCGATGTCAGCGCCATGACCCAAAACGGCGACAGCTTCACACTGGAGCTGGTGGGCCGCACCGTCACCCTGACCATCTCCGGCAAGCAGGATCCCACCATCGACATGAACGGCGACGGACAGGCCAGCGTGTCCGACATGCAGTGCCTCTTTGAGTACCTGTCCACAGGCAAGGCGCCCGCCAACGCCAGCTTCATGAAGCTGGCTGATGTCAACGGCGACAATGAGATCAACATTCTCGATTATCAGGCAATGTATCAGCGTTTGAAGAGCTGAACAGACCGTGAGGAGGGAAAGACGCCCATCCCGTCAGGGGATGGGCGTCT
>OLPA01002796.1_pt1 | contig 12552 bp, 9 predicted proteins | sample 1672811 | NCBI WGS metagenome assembly OLPA01 (sample SAMEA3136726, study PRJEB25190) | human gut metagenome | biome: human gut; feature: human-associated habitat; material: faeces | place: Austria | collected 2013
TGCTGAGTCGGTCTGAGCGCTGATCCTCGGGGCAGCTATAGGGTAGCACACAAATAGTGCAAAGTCAATAATGATCTAGTGAGAGTGACAAATAAATTTAGCTATTATGACAAAATTTGCGCCGCAACCCTACAGGCGGAAAGCTACAGGATTGGTCCGTCATGCCGCTTGAAACAATCGGTTAACAAGCATCTGGGAGGAAAATCACTGCGTTTCGCGCTCGGCTTCCTGGGCCGCCTCCAGGGCGGCGACGAAGCCGGTGACGCCGGCGACGTTCTGGGTGCCGCTGCGGCGACCGGATTCCTGACCGCCGCCCAAAAGGTAGGGGGCGAAGGGAGTGCGGGCCTTCAGGTACAGGGCGCCCACGCCCTTGGGGCCGCCGATCTTGTGGGCCGAGAAGGAAGCCGCATCCACGCCGAGCTTCTGCACATCGAGCGGCATCTTGCCCAGGGCCTGCACGGCATCGGTGTGGAAGAGGGCGCCGCGCTCGTGGGCCAGCGCCGCCAGCTCGCGGATGGGCTGGATGGCGCCCACCTCGGAATTCGCCGCTTGCACTGAGACGAGCACCGTGTCGTCGGTGAGCGCCTCGGCCAGCGACGAGGCCTCGATGAAGCCCTGGCGGTTGGGGCGCAGGTAGGTGACGAGCACGCCCTCGCCCTCGAGGCGCCGGCAGGGCGCGAGCACGGCATCGTGCTCGATGGCGGAGGTGATGACGTGCAGGGCGCGGTCCTTCTGGCCGGTAAGGCGCCGCTGCTCGGCAGCCGCCTGCACAAGGCCGAGGATGGCCGCGTCGTCGGCCTCGGTGGCGCCGGAGGTGAAGACGATCTCATCGGGGCGCCGGGCGCCCAGGGCCCGGGCCGCGCGGCGCCGGGCGCTTTCCAGAAGGTCGAAGGCGGCGCGCCCCACCCCGTACAGGGCGTTGGCATTGGCATTCACGGCCAAGTTCGCAGGCCCGGGCACCTGGAAGGGCGCCATGGCACCGGCCGCCTCGGCGCACAGGGGGGCGGTGGCGGCGTAGTCCAGGTAGATGAAGCCCGCCGCCGGCTCGGGCAGGGTGGCGTCCTCGGCATCGGCGCGCCCCTCGGCCATGGCCACATCGGCCGCCAATTCGCGCTCGACGGCCGCAAGGTTTTCCTCGGTGTTGCTCATCGCGCTTCTTCTTCCTCTTAATTCCATTGGCCACGGGCCAAGGCAGCCTCGCGGGCCTCATCGGCCGCGCCCTTCACGGCGCCAATGGCCGCCCGCGGGTCGTCGGCCTTGAACACGGCGTTGCCGCAGACGAGCACATCAGCCCCGGCGGCGGCCACAAGCGGCGCCGTGGCCAGACCGATGCCGCCATCCACCTGGATGAGCAGCTCCTCGTTGCCGGCCGCCCGCGCCATCTGCACCACCTCGGCCACCTTCAAATCGGACCCCGCGATGTAGCTTTGCCCGGAAAAGCCCGGCTCCACCGACATGACGAGCGCCATGTCCAGCTCGGCGATGACCGGCGAAAGCGCGCTCACGGGCGTCTTGGGCTTTAAGGCCGCCGCCGCCAGAAGGCCCGCCTCGTGGATCTGGGCGATGGCCCGCGCCAGATCGGCCTCGTCCAGCGCCTCCACGTGCACGTTCAAAAGGTCGGCGCCGGCGTCAATGAACCAGGGCAGCTCGTCCAGCGGATTGTCGATCATGAGGTGCACGTCGCACAGAAGGTTCGTGGCGGGCTTGAGCTGCTTCAAGAGCGGCACACCCATGGTGAGGTTCGGCACGAAGTGGCCATCCATGACGTCGATATGGACGAAGGCGGCGCCGCCCTCCTCGATCATGCGAATGTCCTGCCCGAGGTTCATGAAATCGGCGGACAAGATAGACGGGGCGATTTTCACAGGTTGGTACATAGGACGCATCCTCATCTCGCGGCTTTCCGATGGCGACATTCTACCGCGACGACGGTGCTCCGACGGCCTATAATGGCCATCAGCGGCAAACCTGCACGGAGCGGCCCGACGCCCACGGCCGGCCCCGCAGATGCGCCCGCGCCCCGATGGGGCGCCGACGCCTTCCGACGAGAGCGAGGACACCCATGCCCAGCACGACTCGCAGCACCTTCTTCACCTATCCGACGAAGTTCGGGCCCGTCACCATCGCCGCCGACGGCACCGCCGTAACCGCCGTCAGCTTCGGCGAGCAGAACCTCCCCGGCGACCGGCAGCCCACAGCGCTCACCACCGAGGCCGCCAACCAGATCATGGCCTACCTCGCCGGCCAGCGATCGGCGTTCACCGTTCCCATGCGCCCCGAGGGCAGCGCCTTCCAGCAGGAGGTATGGAAGGCCGCGGCGAACATCCCCTACGGGCACACGACCACGGCCCGCGCCCTCGCCGAGACCCTGGGCCGCCCCGGCTCCTTCCGCTCCGTCGGAGCCGCCCTGCGCGCCTGCCCCACTCCCCTGCTCGTACCAACGCACCGCATCGTCACCGCCACCGGCAAGCCCACCGACGACATCAACGCCGCCCTCCTGAAACTAGAGCAGCAGCCTCTCACCAGGTAGCGCTCCCAGGCGCCGGGGCAAGCCGAGACCCCGTAGCGTCCGAGAGCGCGGACAGGTCGATCAGGCCGCCGCGTCCTGCAGGGCGTCCAGCTTCGCCATGCACTCGTCAACGGTCGCCCCACCGAGCAAATCGCGCACGATGAGGCACACATTGCCCCACTGTTCCACGTCCATACCCGCGTTCGAGGCGAGCACGTAGGTATCGGCCTGCACCAAATCGTTCAAGGGGCGAAGCGGCTCGGCGCAATCCACTTCCACGTTCTTCGAAGGCGAGATAACGCGGTTGGTCTCGGCGTACAGCTGCAGGGCCTCGTCCGAGCAGATGACGTCCACCACCTTGAGAGCCTCGTCGCGGTGCTCGGCCCGCTCGCCCACGGCGCATCCGGTCATGGAGAGCACGGGCATCTGGCCGCGCGCGCTCGGGAAGCCGATAACCTCCATATCGAATGAGGGGCTGCCGTAGGCGGTATCGGTGTTGGCCGCGCCCCAGTAGGCCATGACGATGGGGCACGTTCCCGCCATGAAGTCCTCGCCCTCGCCGGCCCCCTCGAAGGCCTCGCTCACCAGCGCGTTCTCGGCGTCGACGTAGCCGAGGCCGATCAGCGTCTTCAAGAACTCGAATCCGGGGCGCATGTAGTCGCTGTAACGGGTCTCGCCGGCGTTGAGAGCCTGCACCTCGGCGGCCACATCTCCTCCGTTGTACAGATCGGCGTAGGCCTGGGCGAAAACGAAGGTCTCCAGCCACCAGCGGTTGGCGCCGACGGGCGTCTCATAGCCCTTCTCTTTGAGAACCCGGCAGCATTCCAGAAACTCCTCGGGCGTGTTCGGCAGCGAAAGCTCGCATTCGTCGAAGATATCCTTGTTCACGAACAGGCCGTAGGCCACCACCTCTTGGGGAATGGCCACGAGCTTGCCGTCGACCGTGTTGGCCGTGCGCACCACCTCCCGCAGGTTCTGGGCGCAGGAAAGCCCCGACAAGTCGGCGAGGTGCCCCTCCGACCCGAGGGTCACGATGGTGTCGGTGTTCAGCAGGTACAGATCGTCCGAATTATTGCGGGCCCGCTCCAGGCACACCTCGTCGTAGGTCTTGTCCTGGTAGTTCTCGGCCGTGTAGGTGTGATAGGCCAGCGTGAGCCCGAGCCGCTCCTCCGCCATGGCGATCGTCAGGTCGCTGGCCGTGCGGGCCGTGTTCTCGGTGTCGGGGCTGATCTTCTCCATGGGGCTGAAGAAGTTCACCGTCCTCTCCTCGTCGACATCCTGCACGGCCAAATTCTCCGCCGGCGCCGAGGTGCTGCAGGCTCCGAGCACCAGAGCGCCGACGAGCGCGACGACTGCCACGGCCCCCTTGCGGACGCGCTTGCTCGCGATAGGTCTCATGATCGTCCTTTCTCGACGAAGCGGTCGACGGCGCGCCGCAGCTCGTCTATCTCCAAGGGCTTCGCCACATGGGCGTTCATGCCGGCGGCCAGCGCCGCCTTCTCGTCTTCCACGAAGGCATCGGCGGTCATGGCGAAGATGGGAATAGTCGCCGCATCCGCCCGCGCGAGCGCCCGGATGGCCTGGGCGGCCGCATGCCCGTTCATGACTGGCATCTGCACGTCCATGAGGATGGCGTCGAACTCGCCGGGCTCGCAGCGCTCGAAGCGCTCGACGGCCAGCTTGCCGTTCTCGACGATCTCCACCGTGGCGCCCTCCATCTCCAGCAGATCCGTGAGGATGCCGGCGTTGAGGAAATTGTCCTCGGCGGCGAGGAAGTGCTTGCCGGAAAGTACCTGGGCCAGATCGTCGTCCTCGTCAGTGCCCACGCCGCGCACGGTCTCGATCTTCTGCTTCAGCATGGAGGGGAAGAAGGGCTTGGTCAGCACCGCCGCGCCTTGCGGCAGCACCACATCGTCGTCTTGGTCGAAGGTGTGCTCGAGCATGAACAGAAGCGGCGTCTCCGCGCTCGCCCGCAGGTCGTCGGCCGCGCGCACGGCGGCGTCATTAAGCCACGGGACGCCGACGAGCACCACGTCGTAGCTGCCGCGCGCCTCCACCAGCTTGCGAGCCGCATCGGCACTGGCCGCCCCGTCCACTTCCACGCCCGTGCCCTCCATGAACTCGGCGATGGCCCCGTGCGCCGCAGGCGAGGCGTCCGCCACGAGCATGCCCTTGATGCCGGCGCGCTCCCAGAAGTATCCGGCAGCCTGCTCCTCGGGGATGCGCAGCTCCAGATCGACCCGGAACAACGACCCCTTCCCCACCTCGCTTTCCACCTCGATGGTACCGCCCATGAGGTCGACGAGGCTCTTGGTGATGGACATGCCGAGCCCCGTGCCCTGCACTTTGTTGGTGGTGGAGTTCTCGGCGCGCGTGAACGAGTCGAAGATGGTCTTAAGGAACTCCGGCGTCATGCCGTAGCCATCGTCCTCAACCTCGATGCGCAGATGCTCCAGTGCGTTGGAATGCGCCGGAAGCCCGATGAAGCGCAGCCAGATGCGACCGCCCTCCGGGGTGTACTTCACGGCATTCGACAGCAAGTTCAGCAGAATTTGGTTGAGGTGCGTCTCGTCGCCGATGAGGCGCTCGTGGCGGACAGAGCGGATCTCCGCGCAGAACGTCTGCCCCTTGTCCCGGGCCATGGGCGCGATGATGGATTCCGCCGCCGCCAGAGAGTCGCCCAAATCGAACTCCGCCAAGGTGAGCGACGCTTTGCCGCTCTCGATCTTCGAGATGTCCAGCACGTCGTTGATGAGGTCGAGCAGATGGCGCCCCGAGGCCATGATCTTGCCGGCGCAGTCGCGCACCTTCGCGGGGTTGTCGGCCTCCTTCTCGATGATGGTGGTGAAGCCAAGCACGGCGTTCATAGGGGTGCGGATGTCGTGGGACATGTTGGCAAGGAAGGCCGACTTCGACTCGTTGGCCACCTCGGCCGCCCGAAGCGCCTGGGCGAGCTGCTCGGCGTGCAGCGCGCGTTCCTCCTCCCGTGCCCGCTGGGCCCGGGCCTGCTTGCGCCGGTTGAAGCCGTAGAGGATGACGCACAGGCAGAAGGCCGCAATCGTGATGGAAGCCACCATGACCAGAGCGACGTTCACCGCCTGGGCCTCGCGCTGGATGGCCTCCATGGGCACATAGCCCACCAGATAGGTGGTGCCATCTCCGATGGACCACAAATAGCACAGGGCCTCAGTGCCCTTCACCTTATGGGCGAACATGATGTTCTCGCGGTTCGCGATGCCGTCTTCCACCATGGCGAGAATGGCCGGGTCAGTGATGTTGTTGGCCCGGTAGAAGTCCTCCAGATTCACATGCCCCGCATCACGCTCGCCCATGCCCTCGGGCTTCAGCACGAAGCGCTCCGTGGCGGCGTCCATGAGATAGAGCACGGCCCGCTGGCCGTAGAAGCCCTGGGGCAGCGACTGGTCGATGGCATCGAAGGTGTACTCGGTGTACAGCTCGGCGATGGGGACGCCGTCGCGCTCGATGGGACACTTCACCGTGTAAGCCCAGCTGCCCTCGGCGTTCACATAGGCCTGGGAGACGGGCAGCCCCCCGATGGCTCCCCCGCCGCTGAAATCGAGCGACGCCGGATCGAAGGGGGCGCCGTCGTTGGAGACGCCGACGTCGGCCCCCTGGGGCACGACGGAGATGAGCGCGGCGGCATCGCTTTTGCCCAAGCGCTCCACAGCGGCGGCCGGATCGCCCGCAGCGGCCAGCTCGGTGGCCAAAAGCCGTTGGAACTGCGCCTCGCTGTCCTGAATGGCCTCCACCGTGCTTTCCATGAGGTTCAAGTTCTCGTTGAGGTTCAGAATGGCGGCATCGGCCATGTCGTCGGAGGTCTTCTTCGAGACGGCCCAGATAGAGGCCCCCATGACCGCAAAGATGAGCACGATGACCAAGGTCAGGCGCGCGAAGCCCTTCCGATCCCGGACGGCGTTCTCGGTCGTCTTCATAGCGGCGGCGCACCCTTCCCCTTCGAAATTTGCTTGCTTAACAGTACGTCATCAGAGGGGAAACTGCAAGGCGAAAACGGCATACGACAAGGGGAAAACGAGGCGCGGCCGCAAAGAGATGCCCATAAAAAAGCTCCTCCGGCAGGGGAACCGGAGGAGCTTTGCTCAGTACGCACGGAGGAGAAGGGGATAACGTGCGCATGGAAATCGTTTCCGCCGCGAGGGTTTTGAGAGAGGAGAGAGGAGGGTTCACGCAGGAGACGGTGCGACGGAAAGCTCGAATTGGTTGTCAAGGACCTCGCGGTACGGGCGCCCGGTTGCCCGGATTTCCGCCCTTCCGCTCGGCTGATGACAACAATAAGGCCTTCCCGTCCTCGTGAAAGCGGGAAGGCCCGACGGTTGCGACCATGTATGCACCCCGTTTACCTGGCGAAATCTTAAGGCAATCGCTCGTATTTTACGAAGCAAACCCGAGATTCGGGGCGGGGGTGCCGCGCGCAGTTCGGTCTATGGCAAACAGAAAGGCCCGAACCCCCAGACGAGAAGTGCCATAGACCGCTGTTTGAGCACGGCACCCCCGTCCCGGCGTTAAAGGCCGGACAACCTGAAAGATCGCTCTAGTAGAACTCGCTCTTCAGCGGCCGATCGATGAGGGCGGCCGCGGCCTCGCGCGGGTTCACCCCTTCCCACACGACGCTGCGCACCGTATCAGTCAGAGGCAAATCGACCCCGTAGCGGGCCTCGAGCGTGGCCAGGGTCTTGCAGGCGATGGCCCCTTCCACCACCATGTGGGTCTGCGCCGTGAAATCGTCCAGGGTAAGGCCGCGGGCCACGTACTGCTCGCCGAACCGCCGGTTGCGCGAGTGCTGCGACATGCAGGTGACCACCATGTCGCCGGCGCCCCCGAGCCCCATGCAGGTGAGTGCCTCTCCCCCGGCGGCCACCACCATGCGGCTCATCTCGGCGAGACCGCGGGTGATCAGCATCGCCGCAGTGTTGTCGCCGAAGCCCATGCCGTAGGAGATGCCCACGGCAATGGCGATGACGTTCTTGAAGGCGGCGCACAGCTCCACCCCGACCGGGTCGTCGGAGGTGTAGGTGCGGAAGAACCGCGTGGCGAACAGGTCGCGGAAGAACAGCGCCGTCCCCTCGTCGGCCGACGCCACCACCGCGGCCGACGGCTTGCGACAAATAACCTCCTCGGCATGGGTGGGGCCCGACAGCACCGCCATGCGCCCGGCGTTCCCCAGCTCGGCGGCGAAGGTATCGATGGGAAGCAGGCCCGTCTTTTCCTCCACGCCCTTCGAGCAGATGACGATGGGGGTCGCAGGCGCAATGAGCTCTCGCAGGTCGGCGGCCACCGAGCGCAGGGCGGCCGAGGGCGTCACGATGACCACGGCCTCAGCGCCCTCGCAGGCACACGCGTAGTCGGCGGTGGCGCGGATGGCGGAAGGAAGGCGGTAGTCCGAGAGGTACCGAGGGTTGCGGTGCTCCTCGTTGATGGCACGGGCCACCTCGGGCGTGCGGGCCCAGAGCACCACCTCGTGGCCTGCTTCCGCCAGCACGAGCGCCAACGCCGTTCCCCAGCTGCCGGCCCCAATCACTGCTACGCGCATATCAATCCTCTCTCTTGGTCGCAACTCCCCCAGAGCGGAGCTACGCGGTATTCTGATTCGCTCAGACAGTCCTCGCTTTGTGAAACAGGACATTGAGTCCTGTTTCAGTCGCTGCGGAACTCGCTCGGTCAGAACACCCCGTATCTCCGCTTCGCTCAACCATGGTTGATGCTAGGCTGCTTTCTTACCACCTATCTTGTTCTCCGTGCCCGCGCGCAGGCGGGCGATGTTGGCGCGGTGGGCCCAGATGACGACGCAGGCCGTGGCAGCGATGATGAGCCAAGGTACCCACTGGCCCCAGTAGAAGTATAGGGCGAGCAGCGGGCAGATGGCCGCCGCGGCGATGGAGCCCACGGACACGCAGCGGGTGATGGCGATGCCGAGGGCGAACGCGGCGATCTCGATGAAAAAACCCACCGGACCGAATACGAACCACAGGCAAGCGGCGGCCACCGCGATACCCTTGCCGCCCTTGAACTTGAGCCAGGGGCTGAAGATGTGGCCGAGCGTGCAGCCCGCGAAAGCGAGGGCCAAAGCGAGGCCCACCGGATTCAAAGCCGGATTGCCGAAGATGCCGAGAAGCAGCTGGCCGTCGGGAGTGACGGCGTCCACCGGCACCGCAGCTATGGCCGGGGCGAACACAAAGGCCGCGAGCCAGCCGGACAAAAGCCCCTTCCCGAAATCGAGCACGAACACGAGCGCACCCCCGACCTTCCCCATGGCCCTGAAGGCGTTGGTGGTGCCGATGTTTCCCGATCCCTCGTCGCGGATGTCCTTGTGAAAGGCCAGCTTCGAGACGATGACGCCCCAGGGGATGGAGCCCAGCAAAAACGAGACGATGAACGACAGGGTCAGATACGTGATGACGGTGTCCACGGGTTAGTCCTTCTTCTTGAACTTGAGGCGGATGGGGGTGCCCTCCAAGGGGAAGGCCTCGCGCATGCGGTTCTCAAGGTAGCGCTCGTAGTTGTCGTCCACGACATCGGGGCGATTCACGAAGAAGGTGAAGTGCGGCGGGCAGGTGCCGGTCTGGGTGAGGTACTTCATGCGTAACACCGCTTTGCCCTTCGACACGGTGTGCCCCGTCTCGCGGATACCGGCGAGCCAGGTGTTCAAACGGGCCGTGGGGATGGTGCGGCTGTAGTTGGCATACACGTCGTCGATGGCACTCCAGATGCGGTCGACGCGCTTGCCGGTGAGCGCAGAGATGGCCACCACCGGCGCGTAGCCCACGAACGTCATGCGGTCCTCGATGCGCTCGCGGATCTTCGCCTTCTCCTCGGGGCCCTCCACGATATCCCACTTGTTCAGCACGATCACCATGGCGCACCCGCGCTCGGCGGCATACCCGGCCACGCGCTGGTCCTCGTTGGTGAGGCCCAGGGTGCCGTCGATGACGAGCAGGGCCACGTCGGCGCGGTCGATGGCGCGCATGGCTCGCACGAAGCCGTAGTATTCCACGTCCTCGTCGATCTGGCTCTTGCGGCGCAGGCCCGCGGTGTCCACGATACGGTACATCTGCCCCTCGTGCTCGACCAGGGTGTCGATGGCGTCGCGCGTGGTGCCGGCCACATCGGACACGATGGAGCGGTTGTTGTTGGTGAGCTTGTTGGTGAGCGAGCTTTTCCCCGCATTCGGGCGGCCGATGATGGCCACGTTGATGGCCTCGACCTCCTCTTCCGGAACGACCTCTACCTTTCGCAGCTCGTTCACGACCTCATCCAACAAGTCGCCCGTGCCGTTGCCGTGCTGGGCGCTCACCGGCCACGGGTCGCCCAGGCCGAGCGCGTAGAACTCCCACACTTCATCCATGCGGGCCGGGTTGTCCATCTTGTTCACGGCGACGAACACCGGCTTGCCCGCCTTCTGCAGGATGCGGGCCACCTCCTCGTCGTCGGTGTTGATGCCGGCCTTGCCGTCCACGAGGAAGATGATGACGTCGGCCTCGCGCGCCCCCTCGAAGGCCTGGGCGCGGATGGAGCCTTGGAAGGCGTCGTCGCCGCCCATCTCGATGCCGCCGGTGTCGATGAGCATGAACTCGACGCCGTTCCAGTCGGCCTTATGATAGCTGCGGTCGCGGGTGACGCCGCGCATCTCGTGCACGATGGCGTCGCCGGTTTGGGCGATGCGGTTGACCAAGGTGGACTTGCCCACGTTCGGGCGGCCCACGATGGCGACGATGGGAAGGGCCATGGGTATCCTCGCTATTCTTTACGACTCGTCTTGGGCGAGCTTTATGATCTCAGGCAGATAATCGAGCGGGTTACAGGATACCACGGACACCGGGGCGCCGGCCGCGTTTTCGATATCCTGCACGGTCATGTCATCGAGCGTCACGCCGTTGTCGTTGAAGATGACTTTAGGGAGAAGGAAGAGCTGGTGGGTCCCTTCTTCTTCCTCGCTGGCGGCCTTGATGGCGGGGGCGATGTCGGAGGCGGTGAGGAGGCCGGTGACGTTGACGTTGCCGCCGAAGTAGTCGTTTCTCACCGTGAGGGGGACGAGGCGGCCGGCCAGGGAGCTGTTCGCGATCATGGCGTCCAGGAAGGGCTGCATGGCCTCGCCGATGATGTAGCGGGCCGTGAGGTTTCGAGCGGCCAGCGCCTCAGCGGCGCGGGCAGCCAGGCCGTTTTCGCAGACCTCTTCGAACTCGTCCACATAGGAGCGGACGATGCCGATGCCGTCCTCGAACATGTCGTAGTCGCCGTAGTCGGAGGCCGGCGGGATATGGGCCGGGGTGTCGGCGCCGAAGGCGTTCACGTAGAACTCGTCGGCGGCGAAGACCCAGGGGCCTCCGCGCTCGGCCCGGGCGCGCTGCTGGAAGGGGGCGATCACATCGATGACGCCGCGGGCGGCCTCGGGCGTCGTGAAGCTCTCGTGCAGGGCCGTTTGGTGCTTGGTGAAGCCCAGAGGCACGATGCCCACGCCGTTTATGCCGGGGCGCTCCCAGGCCCATTCCAAGGTCTCGCGCAAAGCGTCGCCGTCGTTCACGCCGGGCATGAGCACGATTTGCGCATGGGCCTCGATGCCGGCCGCCAGGAGACGGTCGAGGGCCGCCAGGCCATGGGCGGCGTGCTTGCCGATCATGCGGCGGCGCAGATCCGGCTCGCTCGCGTGCAGGCTCACCCGCAAGGGGCTGATGTGCTGCTCGATGATGCGGGTCTCGTCTTCCGGCTTCAAGTTCGTGAGCGTGACGAAGGTGCCCGAAAGGAAGCTCAGACGGAAGTCGTCGTCGCGCAGCACGAGCGAGGGGCGCACGCCGTCGGGCAGCTGACGCATGAAGCAGAACACGCAGGCGTTGCGGCAGAGCTTCACACGGTCGAACAGGACGCCGTCGAATTCAAAGCCCCACCGTTCACCCGGCTCCCGCTCCAGCTCCACCTCCCCGGCCTCGCCATCCAAATCGATGTAGCCCACAGTGATAACGTCGTCGGCGGCAAGCCAGCGCCAGTCGATGATGTCGCGCAAAGGCTCGCCGTCCACAGTCGTGAGGTAGCAGCCGGGCGCAAAGCCGGCGTCGTCGGCGGGGCTTTCCGGCTCCACGGCGATAATGCGCGCCGCCGGCCCCGCCCAGGCCGCGGCCGCCGCCTCGGCAGGAGTGAGGGTCGCCTGCTCGCAGGCGGCACAGGGCGCATTGGCCTCGCGCTCGATGTCTTTTCCGGGGTAGGTGGCCATGGCTACAGGGCGCGCAAGAATTTTTCCACGGCGGCGATCTGGTTCTCAGGGGTGCTCGCGCCGGCCGTGACGCCCACGCGGCGGCAACCGGCAAAGGCGGCCGGATCCAGCTCGTCGGCCGATTCGATGTGGAAGGTGCGCGGGCAGGTGAGCGCGCACACCTCGGCCAGCCGCGTGGTGTTCGACGAGTTGCGGCCGCCGATGACCACCATAGCGTCCACGGCCGAAGCCAGATCGGCTGCGGCCTCCTGGCGCTGGCGCGTGGCCGAGCAGATGGTGTTCTTCACGATGGGCTCAAGCCCCGCCGCGCGCAGGGCGGCCACCACCGCCTCCAAGTTCTCGCGGCGCTGGGTCGTCTGGGCCACCACGCCCACCGGATCGTACAGGCCCTCCGGGATCTCCTCGGGCGCGGCCACCACGTCCACCTTGCCGCCGGCTTCCTCGGCCCAGGCAGTGAGCCCCTCCACTTCCGGGTGCCCCGCCTCCCCCACCACGATGACGCGGCAGCCCTCGCCGGCCAGCTCCGCGGCGGCGTGCTGGGCCCGGGACACATGGGGGCAGGTGGCATCGACCACAGTGAACCCGCGATCTTCCACAGCGGCGAGCACCTGGGGCGTCACCCCATGAGAACGGATGACCACCGCCGGCACGTCCCCGGCTGCGGAAGCTGACCCTTCCGCTGACGCGTCCCCGGCTGCGGCACCTTCCCAGCAGATATCTTCCACGGAACCAACGGCCTCGGCGCCGCGGGCGGCCAGATCGGCCACCACCTGCGGATTGTGGATGAGTGGCCCGAGCGTGT
>OLPA01002799.1_pt1 | contig 12545 bp, 15 predicted proteins | sample 1672811 | NCBI WGS metagenome assembly OLPA01 (sample SAMEA3136726, study PRJEB25190) | human gut metagenome | biome: human gut; feature: human-associated habitat; material: faeces | place: Austria | collected 2013
TTGCGGGCGCGGAACTCATCCTCGAACAGGCCGTGAACGCCCTGCATACCCTTGCACAGCAGCTGGTCGTACATCATGACCATGTCGCAGTGGAACCGCTCCATATTCTCCCACAACTCGAAGATGTGGTGCATGCCGCCCACGGCCATACGCCGCATGGGCGCCCACTCGTGATACGTCGCCATATCCTCCAGCGTATGCTCATAGCTGTCGGTGCGGAGGGTCATGTCGAACATCAGGGAGTCCATGTTGATGATGGTGTTCAGGCCCCAGCAGTTATAGGCCCAAGTGCACCAGTTGGAATAGTACAGGGGTGCGCAGGACCATGCGATGACGCGGTGACGGGTCAGCGGGAAGTTGTTGATGCGGTCCTCCACGCACTTCTCCAGAATCTTGCGGACCTTCTTGTCGGTCTCATGCCAGATGGGCAGATCGCCGTACTGGGACTGGTAGATGCGGTACAGCGCCTGAGACACGCCGTTGATGGGATAGTAGTCGGTATTGGCGGCCACGTCCCACTTCTCCCACTCGAAGCGCTGCAGCTCGTTCTGGCTCTCCAGCTTCTTCACCAGCTGATCCCAGTCGAACTTGGTGCCGGTCTGCTCCTCGATGAACTTCCAAGCCTCCTCGATCTCCTTCTGGCAGTGCTTTTGCACCAGCGGATCGTCAAACTGCATGGGCTGCGGCATGGCGAACAGGGGCTTGTCCATCAGCCAGTCCTGCAGGATAGAGGTGGCCACGGAGCCGTCGCAGGCCTCGTTGGAGGTGATGACGGCCTTGTAGTAATCGGGCACATCGTCCAGCACGAACAATCCCGCCTCCGCCTGACACATGGGGCAGGGGTCGCCGGGCAGGCCGATGGACTGCACCGCGTCGATGTAGTTGAGAACGGTGTGGTTGTTGACGTGGCAGGTGACGAAATAGGGGATCATCTGCAGTGGAACATTCTCGTTCTCCTTGCTGAAGGGGTAGAAGATGCCGCCCCAGACGGTCTCGTCATGGGCCATGGTCTTGTCATGGCGTGCCTTGGCCTTCTTGCCCTTCTGGATGTTCAGGTCGTTGGAGAACATCTGCATGAACTGATAGATGGTGGCGTTGGTCATGGCGCGATAATGCAGCGGGCAGGCGCGCAGGGCTTCGCCCCGCAGACCTTCCATACCGCGGTCGAACCAGTGGAGCACAGGCAGATAGGTCTGGCCCATCCAGCGGTAACGCCAGCAGCCCTTGAAGAAGGTCACCAGTCCGCCGTAGCGCATCACGTCGTACACCAGCATGGCGTAGTTATACATCCACACCTTGTGGAAGTAGTAGAAGGTGTCTTTCACGCCGCGCCACTCACGGTGCTTGTAAAGGCCGGTCTTGTCGCAGTACAGGTCGCCCAGACGGCGCTCGCCGTGAGGCTTGCCGTACCAGAAGTCCTTTGCCAGCTTCTTATAGTTCACGTCCTTGGCCTTGGCCAGCGTGTTTTTCAGGTCGATCTTTTTCATCAGTTGTTCCCTCCCTGGATCTTCTTGATCTCCACGCTCTCGATAAACGCCTGAAAACGGGTACGGAGCTGACCGGAGGCGGAATTGATATACTCCTTCTCAATGGAGCAGACGGGATAGCCGAAGTCGCGCTGCAGCACCACCGTGTCGATGACGCGCTCATAGCTCCAATACTCGCAGAACTTGTTGGAGGCGATGATGATGCCGTCAGCCTTGTATTCCTTGGCCATGTCGGCGATGACCTGCTTGCGGTGGCGCATCTCGTTCTGCTCCATGAAGCGGGTGCACTGGCTGGTCAGCAGATAGTGGCGGGCGATGGCACGCAGAGGCGTCTCGCCGTCCTTGATCTCGATGGGCTGGCGGGCCTCGGCCGCGCCGTAGCAATAGCGGTCGGCCACCACGCGGGCGCCGCAGCTCTCAATGAGCTTGATGAAATCGGGATCGTCGTTCTCGCTGCCGGCCAGCACCACCTTGCAGCGGAACTCCTTCTTGGCGTCAGGCTGGCGGGTACGCATCTCCTCCGCCGTCTCGCGGAGCTTGTCGATGATGAGGTCCTTGGGACATGTCATGGTCGCCAGCGTGATGACCGCGAACTCATAGCCGGTGATGGTGGGGTTATCCAGCTTGCGGTAATCGCCGATCTCCTGCACCAGACGGCAGACCTCGTTGTGGGACTCGATGGTGGCAAGCAGCGCCTCGTCGGAGGTGTCCACGCCGTAGTTATCCCGCAGGAAGTCCAGCACATGGGCCTTCAGCTGGCTCTCATAGTGGTCGATGGCGTTCTGGGTCTTTTTGAAGGGCACGTCCATGAAGGAGCACTGGAAGCGCTCGTTCTGGATGACATCCTGCATCCGCTGCAGATGCTCTTGGAACCGGCAGGTAACGGTACACGTCTCGGTAGCCAGCTGGGCATCCAAGAAATTGAAGCCGCCCTCCAGCGCCCGCTCCAGCAGGCTGCGGCCATAGTGGCAGGTACGGGATGACATGTAATAGGTCGCCATGTCGGGCGAAGTACAGCGGGGCGCCCGCAGACGCACGCTGAAACAGCCGGGCAGATCCAGCAGTACCTCCGGCATGAAGTAGCAGGTGTACCCCAGCGCCAGCTTTCCTTCGTCCTTGGCCTGCTTGACGAGGTCGTTATTGGCCTCCTGCAGCAGGTTCTCGAAATAAATCAGATGCTTCAGATCCCTCATTGTGTTCCTCCTTAACGCCGCATAACACACAAAGCGGTATTTTACGAAAAAATTATACATAATTACAGATTTTTTGTCAATAAATTTGTGCTTTTTATACAGAAAATGCACAGATTTCGCAAATATGTCTGTTATTTGTCATTTGACTTACCCACGGCGGCGTGGTAGAATAAGAAAAAAATGAAAGCGAGGGCCTTTTCCATGTGCGGTCACGAACACGAACACACCCATGCCGACGGCACCACCCATACCCATTGCCACACCCATGACCACGATCACGAGCATTGCCACGAGCATCAGCAGCACTCTCCGGAGGAAGCGCTGGCGCTGCTGGCCTATATGGTGCAGCACAACCGCCACCACGCCGAGGAGCTGCACGAGCTGGCTCACAGCATGGATGACGAGGCCGCTCAGCTGATCCACGACGCGATTCTGGATTTCAACTTGGGCAACGAAAAGCTGGATGAGGCCCTGAAGCTTCTGAAGGGAGAATAAAAACCATGTGCCTTTCCACTGTTTACACTCTGAAGGGTGACGAGAAGAAGGAAGTCTGCAAGAACGTGGCCTCTATGAAGGTCGAGGGCGATACGCTGGTATTCAGCGATATCTTGGGCGTTCCCACTGCCGTGGTGGGTACCATCGAAAAGATCGACCTGATGGAGAACATGATTTTTGTCCGGCAGAACTGAATCAAACAAAAAGAGGGACGGATGCTATGCACCCGTCCCTCTTTTTGTTTTTCTTACCGCTTCACCACTTCACGGCCGTCTGACCAGACGGACACGATGTTGTGACGATGGGTCATGTAGACGATCCGCTCGAACCGCTCCTCCACGCTGAGAGGATGGCTGGCTTCGGGGAAATCGGCATCATCTACCACGATGGCGTGGAGCTTATCACCCACAGCGAAGCCCTCGCCTGCGCCGAAGTACTTGTGGCCGGCGGTGGTACCCAGATAGTAGCCCTCCCCCACCGTCAGAAAATCGGTCTGCCAGTCGTCGCTGATGCGGCGCACCTTGGAGGTGCGGATGGAAGTGGCGATGACCTTATACATGGGCAGCTGCGCGCCGCCGGCAATGTCGCTGCCCAGCGTGACCCAGATGCCCTCGTCCAGCATCCGCCGCACCGGACACACGCCGGAGCAGATGTTGACATTGGAATCGCCGCAATGGACCACCACCACATTGGCGTCCTTGATGGCCTTGCGCTCCACCGCGTCGGAATGGACGCAGTGGGCCATCAGGGTATGATCCTTCCACAGGCCGTATTTGTCATAGGTTTCCCAGTAACGCTTGCACTCCGGATGCAGCTCCCGCACCCACTGGATCTCGCCCATGCTCTCCGACAGATGGGACTGGACGTACAAGCCCTTTTCCTCAGCGATACGGCCCAGCGCCGCCATCAGCTCGTCGGTGCAGCTGGGGGTAAAGCGGGGCGTAAGGATGGGCTTGACGTGCTCGAACCGGCAGCCCTCCAGCCAGCGCAGCGTCTCCCGGACGGACTCCTCGGTGGTCTCCTGCAAAACGCCGGGCAGGCCGTTGCGATCCATGTTCACCTTGCCCACATAGCCGGTGACCCCCGCCTTCTCCAGCTCCTCCATCAGCACCCAAGTCGCCTCGGTATGCAGCGAGGAGAACATGGCCACGCGGGTGGTGCCGTTGGTAATGAGGTCGCTGGCCAGACGCCGGTAGGTACGGCGGGCATAGTCCAGATCAGCGAACCGGGACTCGGTGGGGAAGGTGTAGGTATTCAGCCAGTCCAGCAGCGGCAGATCCATGCCCATGCCCAGCATGGGGTACTGGGGTGCGTGGAGGTGCATGTCGGCAAAGGACTGCATGATGAGCTTGTCGCCGTAGTCCCGCAGCGGGGCGTGAGCGTAGCAGTCCGGCAGCGTATGGTAGACTCCGGCAATCACGCCGTCCTCCAGCACCAGAAAGCCGTTTTCCGTAATGTCCATCCGGCCCAGCGCCGGAGCGTGGACGATATGGCCCTTCAAGACCTGTGTCATGGAACGATCCCTCTTTTCAGGCAAAATAAAATGAGCGCCCCGCCGCCCATCGCGGCAAAGCACCCATAGTGGCGTCACCGGTGACGCCGTAGAAACGCCGTACCCCGTCGCGGCACGGCTATATGAGTTTTCTTATATACAGGTCTATGATAGCATACGCGGCGGCGTTTTGCAAGGGGGAGTTTTTGTAAGGGGTGTAAGGGGAGTTTCGCGCCCCGGCGCGAAACTCCCCCCTTGTCATAAACCACCCTCTCCCCCGCATATACTTGTCCGAGGTGATGGCAATGAAGCAATGGCTCAGGCGGGGCGTGGCGCTGGTGCTGGCGGCACTGACGCTGGTAACGGTGGCCGCCGCATCGGACGGCAGCGAGACGCGGAGCGGCAGCGCCGCCAAATGGCTGCTGCAATGGTCGCTGGGCGACTGGCTGCCGGCAGACGGTCTGTCGCTGCCCGCCATGTTGGCGCTGTACCAGTCCCCCACGCTGCTGGCAGCGCATAGCGAGGTCTCCGCCGCGCCGCAGGAGGCACCGGAAGCACCACAGCCACCGGAACCTGCGGAAGCGGACACGCCCGCTGTCAGTGCGCCCTTGCCGGTAACGCCCCGGACAGCGCTGGCCTTTCAGGACAACGGCGTGCCCTCCCAGACGGTGAACATCACCAACAAAGCAGGCTATACCGTGGTGCGGGGCATCTGCATCAAAAACGGCTCCAATAAGACGCTGGACGCCGCCGCGCTGGCTGAGGAGGGCTTTGCCGCCCACCTGACGGACGAGTCGCCGCAGGTGCTGATCCTCCACACCCACGGCAGCGAGGCCTATACCATGCCTGCCGGGCAGGACTATGTCTCCACCGGCACCTGCCGCACCAGCGACACCAACAAGAACGTGGTGCGGGTGGGGGACGAGATCGCGTCGGTGCTGTCGGGCTACGGCATCTCCGTGCTCCACGACCGGACGCTGTACGACGATCCCCTGTATGAGGGAGCCTACAGCCGGTCGGTGGAGGGCATCGAGGCGTATCTGGAGAAATACCCCTCCATCTCCTTCATTCTGGACATCCACCGGGATGCGGTGGAGGACGCCCAGCACCGGCAGTATAAGCTGATCTCACTGGAGGACCCCAACGCCGCCCAGCTGAGCTTCATCATGGGCAGCAATCACGACGGCTGGCAGGAGAATCTGAAGCTGGCGGTGGCGGTGTCTGAGGCCATCACGGCGGACTATCCCACGGTGATGCGGCCCATCACGCTGCGGAACTCCAACTATAACCAGCACAAATCTCTCGGCTCCATGCTGGTGGAGGTGGGCGCGGCGGGCAATTCGCTGGACGAAGCCCTCAACAGTGCCCGTATCTTCGCCGACGGCTTCGCCAGAGTGCTGCTGAACACAAAGGCATAACAAAAAGACAAAGCCCTGACCCAACGGGTCAGGGCTTTGTATATGGTCCGTTTACCGTCGACGACGGCGGATTTTTTTGATGAGATATCCCAAAGCAAAGTAAATGCCGGCCTCGGCGCAGCAGAACAGAAGCATCCACGGAGACAGCACATACGCGCAGCCGCCGCACACAACGGCGTAAAGCAGCAGCGTCATCACCGCCACCCCAAAATCTCGGGTTCCCGGCCTGTTATCCCACAAGGTAACGGGAACCATCAACAGGAGAAGTGCGCCGCCAAACAGGAAGCTCTCCCAAAAATCGCTATGGGACGGTCTGCCCCGCAGCAGAAGCAATGTGACAATGGCGTTCACACCGGAAAAGCCATAAGCGCAGAGGATCGTGAATAAGGGGTTCCGTTTGGGCGTTGTCAGGCGGATCCGGTTCTTTTTGGCTTCCACGTTACCGGTTGCGCTTGGCCATGGCGGAGATCAGGGGGAACTTACCCATGATATACTCATAGCTGCCGCGGCCATGGGGCAGCATGCAGGCCGAGCAGTCCTTCACGCCGTTTTCCAGCCACTTGAAATTACCTCCGCATTGACTGCCCAAGGCATACAGCGGGCAGTAGCAGAACAGGCAGTTGAAGTCCTCCGGATGGTTGGTGGCGTGGCAGGGGAAAAACTCGCACTCCCTGTGCTGCATGAAGGAATAGCGGCACTCGCTGGGTTTCTTGCTGAATACGTTATCGCTCATTCCACCGTCACCAGTCCTTCCTCGCCCACCGTCACCTGCATGCCGGTCTTGACGTATTCCAGAAATTCCTCGCCCAGACTGTCCACCACAGGCATCTTGCCGTCGGTCCATACGTCGCCCAGGATCGCGCCGCTGGCAGCCAGTGAGTCGATGGGCATGGAGAACAGCATGCAGGCGGGCTGCTTGCCCAGCGCGCAGGCGGTAAACAGCACCATGCCGCCGGTGGTGGAGCCAATGGTCATGGGCAGGCACAGGGCCTTGCCCAGCATGGGTTTCTTATAGAGGTCGGCGTTATTCTGGTCGCCGCACTTCACCTTCTTGTCGCCGAACATCAGCGCCATCTGATAGCTGGCCAGCGTGTTGAAGCCGCCATGGCTCACCAGCGCTTCCGCCTGACAGGTGCCGGGCACCACGACGCGGCCCTTGAATTCCTTCATATCAGTCGACCTCCCTTCCGGTGATAATGTCCAGGATCTCCCGCTCGGTATAGTACCGGGCGCTGGTATAGGTGCGCAGCTTGTTGGAGGAGGTGATGACCGCCTTCTTCTTGCACAGAGGGTTGTTCATGTACATCAGCGGACAGATATAGCTGACCACCACGCCCATGTTGTGCAGCCGCGCCGCGTAGACGGTGTCCTGCTCGAAGGCCCTGATCACGGCGGGGGCGGCGGTGAATACCGTGGGAACGGCCACCTTGTCCCTGCCGTTCAGCCGCAGGTTCTGCTCCACCGCGTCCGTCCAGTCGTGGAGCTGCTTCAGGGACATGTGGGGACAGCCCACGAAGCACAGCTCCGGCTTGGCGTGGGGATTCTTCCACATGACGGGATAGCTGTCCTTTACCCGCTGGAGCTCCGCGTCGTCGATGACGTAGACCTTGGCATTCTCCGCGATCAGGCTCTCGCCCTGCTCATTGGCCTCGGGGGTCAGTCCGGCGATGTGGTACAGTCCCACTGCGCCGTTGGAGGCGGTGGCCGCACCGAAGTCCTTCAGATACGTTTTCGCGCCGTCGTCCAGCTCAGTACCCAGCCATGTGTTCATGCCCTTGATGTAGGGCACCTCCTCCATGACCTTCATGCCGATGGCGCTGCCCAGCAGCTGCGGCTCGGGACAGGAGGTGCAGCGCACCTCCACCACCCATGTGGCCTTGCGGCCCGCGTCGGTCAGCAAACCGAACTCCGGCACGAAGCCCGCGATGCTGCCCATCAACTCCAGAATACCGGAGTTGCGGTTGCACCGTGCGCCCAGCACGGAGTTGGCATATACCACGGCGGAGGATTCCGCCCAAGTCAGCACGTCGCCCTTTTTGGGGACGTTGCCCACCTCGTCCATATAGCAGGTGCAGGTATAGGCGTCGTCGCTGACGATGCCCAGCTTGCGCAGCTGCTCCTCATACCGCTCCTGCTGCGTATACATGATCTTCTTGAACACCACGTTCTCCAGAAGGCCGGAGGGGACGTTTTCATCCAGCGGGCGGGGATCGGCGGTGAAGCGCTGGCCGTCGGTCAGTCCGGCGGCGATCAGCTGGTCGTACAGGTCGTACACCGGCTTCATCACGTCAAGGCCGAAGCTGATAACCGTGTGGCCATATTGGCTGGTGACGGGCACCATCCGCTCCGCGCCGAAGGCGTCGCCGTACATGACCAGAGTTTTGACCACCTTGGCCATGACCTCGCCTTTTTCGCCGTCAAGCAGCGCCTGCTGCTGGGGAGTCAGGATCATGGGATCACTTCCTTTTTGTTTGATAGCATCATTGTACCAGTCCCCGCAGGGATTGTCAACGAAACAAAAGCACCACAAAGTGGTGCTTTTGCTGTATTATTCTACCTTATCCGGATCGTTGGGAACGATCAGCGCGCAGATGATGTAGGCCAGAATACCGCTGCCGCCCAGCAGGGAAAACAACACCCAGCCCAGACGCACCAGCGTGGGATCGATGTCGAAATAGGCGGCGATACCGGTGCACACACCGCAGAGCATCTTGCCCTGCTCCACCTTATGCAGCTTTTTCATGGGATCACGCTCCTTTCCTCTGTACCTACACGATACCATACCCATACAGGGAATCAAGGCGATAATTGTAAACTTTTCTTGATTTTCCCCGCTGTGTTGTATATAATTGAGAACACTTTACAGCTTCTTTATCCGGAGGTGGATGTATGGAGAAAAAGCCGCATCCCTCCCTTGCCGCTATCCGTACCGCGTTCCCCCAGACCATTCCGGTGCTGACCGGATATCTGGTGCTGGGCATCGCCTACGGCGTGCTGATGCAGACCAAGGGCTACGGCGTGCCATGGGTGCTGCTGATGTGCTGCCTTGCCTATTGCGGCAGCATGCAGTTCGTGGCCATCACGCTGCTGACCACTGCCTTTGACCCCATTCAGGCGTTTCTGATGAGCCTGATGGTCAACGCCCGCCACCTGTTCTACGGCGTGTCCATGCTGGGCAAATACCGCGGTCTCGGCGCGGCCAAGGGCGTACTGATCTACACCCTCAGCGACGAGACATTCTCCATCGTCTCCTCGGTGGTGCCGCCTGCGGACGTGCCGAAAAAGGACTTCTATCTGGCGGTGTCGCTGCTGAACTACGGCTACTGGGCGGCAGGCTCGGTGCTGGGCGCGGTGGCGGGCCGGTTTATCACCTTCGACACCACAGGCCTTGACTTCGCCCTGACGGGCCTGTTCGTGGTGCTGTTCATCGAGCAGGTGAAGAACCCCCAGAACCGCATGAGCGGTGTCATCGGCCTTGTATGCTCTGCCGCCGCATTGGCGGTGTTCGGCGCGGACAATTTGGTGATCCCCGCCATGGTGCTGGTGCTGATCGTATTACTGTTGGGGAGGAAAAAGCTATGACACTGACAACGACCCAGGCGCTTATCATCGTGGGTGCGGTGACGCTGGGCACCATCATCACCCGCTTTCTCCCCTTCCTGCTGTTCCCCGACAACAAGCCCATCCCCAAGGTGGTGGAGTATCTGGGCCGCACCCTGCCCGCCGCCATGATGGGCCTGCTGGTGGTGTACTGCCTGCGGAACGTGGACATTGCCGCCGCGCCTCACGGCCTGCCGGAGCTGATCGCTCTGGCGGTGGTGACGGTGCTGCACCTGTGGAAGCGCAACGTGCTGCTGTCCATCGGCGCTGGCACGGTGGTGTATATGGTGCTGGTACAGCTGGTGTTCGCCTGACCTTTACTCTGGAAATTTTTTCAAAAAAGGGCTTGCCAAACGGCGGGACCTGTGCTATACTGCCCATAGTTCCAGTGGGTGAAACTTAAAAAACTGCCTGAGGGCAGCTTTTTTAAGAGTCGTTGGTTAGCAGTAGCTAACCAACAGGAACGCTTTGTCAAAAAGAACTGCCAGCCGCGGCAGCTTTTTTAAGCCCCATTGGTTAGCTTTCGCTAACCAATGTATAGTGATCCATATATCCACCATACTAGCAACGAGAGGAGGCCGCATATGTCAGAAGAATTGTTAATCAAGCAATGCGCGCCCACGCTGGCGGGCATCAAGACCGGCAGCCTGTTCCCCTGCCCCTGTGACGACCGGGCGTCGCTGCTGGCGGACATCCGGCGGCTGAACCGGCAGCTGGTGCCCAAGGGGCTGTGTCTGCTGCCCATCCGCTATCTGGGCCGGCAGGCGCTGCTGTACCTGTACCGTCCGGCGGAGCTGCGGCGGGATCTGGAGAGCGAGACGGCGCAGGACATCTTACAGCAGGCGGGCTATCCCTGCGGCGGCTGCCAGCGGTGCGTGACCAAGCTGATCCGCCGCTTCCGGGAAAGCGGCGAGTTCCCCCACGAGGTGGGCCTGTTCCTCAGCTATCCGCCGGAGGATGTAAAGGGCTTTATCGAGCACCGGGCCTGCGACTTCAAGTGCGCCGGACTGTGGAAGGTCTACGGCGACGTGGAGAAGGCGCGGCGGATGTTCGACCAGTTCAAGAAATGCACGGAGATCTACTGCGCCCTGTGGCGTTCCGGTTCCGATATCGGGCAGCTGACAGTGGCGGGTTGATACAATAAATTCGCAAAAAGAAAGGACAACGATTATGAAAAAGACTGCTGTGATCTATTGGAGCGGCACCGGCAACACGGAGGCCATGGCCAACGCCGTGGCCGAGGGCATGAAGGCCGCCGGCGCGGAGGTCACCGTGATGACCCCCGATCAGGTGGGTTCCCTGAATGGCTATTCCGCCATCGCCTTCGGCTGCCCCGCCATGGGCAGCGAGGTGCTGGAGGAGGTGGACTTCCAGCCCATGTTCGATGGCTGCAAGAACAGTCTTAGCGGCAAGAGCGTGGCGCTGTTCGGCTCCTACGGCTGGGGCGATGGCGAATGGATGCGCAGCTGGGAAAAGGACTGCGACAGCGCCGGTGTGAATCTGGTGTGCGAGAGCGTCACCTGCTGCGAAGCCCCCGACGACGCGGCGCTGAACGCCTGCCGCGAGATGGGCAAGACGCTGGCCGGTTGATCGGTACATATGGAAAAGTGCGGTACACAAGCATGTACCGCACTTTTTGTTATCCTCTGTCCCAAAGGTCAACATATTGTCCCAGCCGGGTGTTCATGTCCTCACGGGCACTGTCGCTGAGTTTCAGGTGCCGTCCGGCCCCCAGATCGTTGAAGATGCCGCAGTCGGCGCAGTAGTCAACGCGCCTGCCGCTGCCGTCGGTGAGGCGCACCGAGATGCAGTCCGTCAGGCCGTCCTGCCAGTCCTTGGACTTCAGACACTGGTCCACCGCCGCGGCGTCCTGAGCCGAGAGTTGGATGTCTGACATGGTCCATTCCGTACTGCCGCAGCCTGTCAGCGCGAAAACACACAGCACGGCCAGCAGCGCGATCAGTTTTTTCATGGCGTTACCTCCGTCAGAAAGGGCGGTTTACTCCTCCGTAGGCATTTTCCATGCCGTCAGATCGGTGTGCAGCAGCTCGTGGGAACGATGGCTGAGAGGCTTGTGGAAATACTGATTGTACAGCGCCCGCACCTCGGGATTCTCGTGAGAGAACCGGACAGGCGCATTCTTATCAATGCTCCACAGGATATCGCCGCGGGGCTGGGCCAGCTCCACACTGTCCCGGATGGGCTGTCCGCCGCCGCCCACACAGCCGCCGGGGCAGGCCATGACCTCCACGAAGTCGTAGCTGGCCTTGCCGTCCTTCAGGGCGTTCATCAGCTTCCGGGTATTGCCCAGACCGCTGACCACCGCCACGCGGACACGGCCCGCGCCGGGGATCTCGAAGGCGGCCTCCTTCCAGCCGTCCATGCCCCGCACCGCCGAAAAGGCGTCGGGATCGGGGTTATGGCCGGTGACCATGAAGTAGGCGCTGCGCAGCGCCGCGTCCATGACGCCGCCGGTGGCGCCGAAAATCACCGCCGCGCCGGTACCGGTGCCCAAGGGGCTATCGAACTCCGTCTCCTCCATGACGGCGGGATTGATCTGCTCGCCCCGCAGCATGCGGACGAACTCGCGGGTGGTCAGCACCACGTCCACGTCCGGATCGCCGCAGGCACTGTTCAGGTTGGGGATGGCCCGCTCCGCCTTCTTGGCGGTGCAGGGCATGATGGACACCACATAGATGTTACGGGGATCCACCCCCAGCTTTTCGGCAAAGTAGCTCTTGGCCACCGCACCGAACATGGCCTGAGGGGACTTGGCGGTGGACAGATTGGTGGTGTATTCCGGGAACTGGCCCTTCACGAACCGCACCCAGCCGGGACAGCAGGAGGTGAACATGGGCCA